>Ga0315286_10000068_pt1 | contig 67881 bp, 65 predicted proteins | sample YL17G10_0_MG_FD_205038 | JGI IMG/M metagenome (GOLD analysis project Ga0315286, IMG submission 205038) | Sediment microbial communities from Yellowstone Lake, YNP, Wyoming, USA - YL17G10_0 | ecosystem: Environmental > Aquatic > Freshwater > Lake > Sediment | place: USA: Wyoming | collected...
CAGGGTGATCAACTAAGGCCTTTATAAGGTACTCAAGGAAGTCCTGATCAGTAGTGGTTTTTGTCATAAACCTTACAATCTTTATTAAATTCTTTCAGTAGCTCCGACCGGTGATTCTCTCTTTTAGGTGATCGGGAGAATCTTTCCCGCGAAACGCGAGATAATAGCTACTATGCGATATTTTATCTTTTTAAAAATTTTTGTCAACCCCCATCAATTAAAAATTGGCGGGGGTCAACCCCCGTAAAAAAAGACAGGCAATCTTGTTGCCTGCCCTGAAAGAGTTATTTGACATCAACGACATGTTAATATCTTTATACAATTCTTTTTTAGAAGTTTTTCCACCGCCTCCTGTAATTGAAGGAGATGAAAAGGCTTCTTTAAAAATACATCGCAACCGGCGGCTTTCACCACAGGCTCCAGATACGGTTCCCCGCTTACGGCAATCACCTTTGTCTTAGTTGTTTTATTTCTGATATACCTTACTACTTCCTCACCCCGCATTCCCGGCATATTAAGATCTGTGATAACAACATCGGGATGATGACTCTCAAACATATTAATCCCTTCTCTGCCGTTAGCAGCCTGAAAAACTTCGTAACCGCCATTTTTTTCCAAAAACTTAACTGTTATTTTCCTGATCTGGTCTTCGTCATCAATCACTAAAATTTTCTTCAATTTCCCTCACCTCCTTTAAACGGATTTCTTAACTGATTTTTTCTTTTCATCATCTATCCTTTTTAAATATTGAAAAACATTATCAGCTGCCTCCTTTGCTTTCTTCTGTATTTCTTGCATTGAGAATAAGTCAGCAATCCAAATTTTAACAAATGCTTTTTTTTGGTCATTGATAAATATGCCGATGACCGATTTTACTTGCCCATCCTCTTCGTTAGGTATAGCTCCAAGATAACCACTGACAAAATATTCTCCGATAAAAAAACTGGTTAGAATTTTTTTCTTCTGCATCTCCGACATAAATTCGTTAGCAAATATTCTAGTCTTTTGATCGGGAATTTCAAAAGCTACATACACCCCGCCTGCGAAAACTTCCGCCACTAAACAAAACAAAAATACCGAAACAACAAAAACTATCGCTATCTTTCTCATTTTTAATCCCTCCTCTCCATATGAAATTTTTAATTTAATGCGCACCAAAATGCGTGCGATTAAAACTGGTTATATTTTACTTAATTTTAATTTTTTGTCAACCCCCATCAATTAAAAATTGGCGGGGGTCAACCCTCCCAAAAAAAATAGGCTTGGTTGTAAACCAACCAAGCCCTTAGAGATGAAATTTTCACCTCTTTAATGCTTTTATGCGGCGGCATTGCCTCAATAACGAACTTTTTCTACCTTCTATTAATAGAAGGTAATCTTCTCTTTCATTCTGTTCGGCTCGCCAAATGAGCCAAACAGAGAAAAGAAGACCGGCAATCCCGATGACCACGCCCGCTATAATAATAAGGGCGTTTTTCATAAACGGAGCCGTAAAATCAGCTCCTCCAATCATTGCCACCCAGACTAAGCTAACTGCTCCCAAAAAATACCCGAACTTTTTCATCTTTCACCTCCTGTTTTTTTGTTTTCAGAATGCTCCAAAAAATTCGCCGAAAAAAAACAATGCAATCGCCATTATTACTATGCACCAAACCGCCTCTTTACTCATTATTTTCCCCTCCTCTCGTCTATTTTGTGTTTTTTGTTTTTTCCATTCCTTATAACCAAGATGAATGCCTAATGCTCCAGTTAGCACCATGAGAATACTCATTGAGCAAAATAGCACAGAGAATAAAGCAGTTCCGCCAACAGAGAGATACGCCGCCTCCTCGCTCATTTGAAAATCTAAAAAATTTCCCCCAAATAATATCAGAAAAATTCCCACGCTTGCAAGAATAGACCTTTTCAGCCAATTCTCTATTTTTTTCATACTGTCCCTCCTCTCCATATTTTTATTTTAATGTCCTTCTCTGAGACTTCGTATACATTAAGCCACAAAGCCTCAGAGAAATGGGGAACAAATAAAAGATATTGATTTTCTCTGTTCCCCTTAAGATTTACTTCTTTTTTGGCCGCTTGATGCAACAATGCGGCCTGAAAATAATTTCCATTTGGACGGTTTTCTCAGCAACGATGGTAACTCTGAAACCTAGCGCGCCTTTGAAGTTCCCGTCCTCAACCGCCTTGTCCTGCCGTTGTTTCTTGTGCGTAACGGCAGAATTTTTTGAACAGGTTCTCTCTTTCATTCAAATCACCTCCTCCTTAGCGATAGCACTCTCTGGCTAAGGCGAAGGTGAAAATTATTCTATTTTCAAAGTTTTTTACCAATCCCCCCTCTCTTATTAGAGAAGGGGGATGGCGTCATAATATTAAATTTTTACTCCCTCCTAATACCTGTATTATATCATGTATAATAAATTTGTCAAGTATTGACGAATTTAACCTGATGTGTTAAAGTATAACTATCAATCAAAACACGAAAGGAGAGTTTGAACCTTGAAAAATTAATAAAGAAAAGGGTGGTGAAAGTCTAACTGTTTAACCAGAAACGACAGATCTTAAAGTTCATAGGGAACCCGGCTGTTGTTTCGCAACCAAAAAGGAGGTGCATAATGTTTAAGCGAAGTGATGAGGAAAGAAAACAGTTGTATTTAACAGTTGTTAAATTGGAAGAGATTCAGGATGGCTATCGGATTATTTTGGAAGACGACCCACTCATTGTCATTTCCAACGCTGATCGGAAATTAATCTCTGATCCAAATGGAGAATACGCTAAGCAAGATTTGTGGCGTTGGACCGCTGGCGGCGTTTTAGTCATCTATCAACAGAGAGGTCGGAGATTTTTATCCCTTGGCTTACGGGACAGTGAAGCACCATCATTTGCCAGTCATCTCACTCTAACATCCGGATTGTCATCGGCATTTGAGGAATTCTTCAATCCTACTTTTGTGGCTATCCGCGAAGGGATTGAAGAAATTGCTGTTGTAGCTGGTAATCAGGTAGTGATTCCGTCACTCGGTCCTGACCTCGAAGAAATGGTTTGGAGTATTTTTGAAAAGCAATTAGTCAGAGCAAAAAAATTCGGCTGGGCCAAAGTAGATGATGCCCCGGTTTATGCCAACACTGAATTTGTACAAATCGAAGAACAAAAATTGGAAATCGTCCATGGCAAACGCGTATCCTGCCACCAAGGTATCGTATGTATTGACCCAAAAACCAGAGGAATTGACTTTTTGAAAATAATTCAGATCAATCTGCCGCAGTCAGAGATAATCTTTTTTGACTGCGAAGACACCAAGACTGGACCGCTTGATCGAGAAATTCTGCTTTTTCCGCTTGAGCAAATAAAAACACTCAAGCAAGAGAATTCCACATTGAAAATCTGCGGAGCCACCAAAATCTTTAAAAGTGGAATCTCTAGGGCAGCAGACCTTGATAAGCTTTATCCCTGTACTCCGGTTTTGGAAAAAACACTCGAGGCAATTCTGTCTAAATAAAATTTTACCGCCAAGTCTCAAAAGAGATTTGGCGGAATTTTTTTATTTGATAGTTATTCTATTCTGTTCTCGGAGTTTCCTCAGCCGGTTTTTCTTCAGCCGGTTTTTCTTCCTTGATAGCCGGAGCTTCGGCAGGAGCCGGAGCAGGGGCCGGAGTTAAAGAAGTTTCTTCTTTTACTCGAGCGTTAGCGAAGGGTGAAGATGAACGAAGTTCATCGACTTCTTTGGCTTTTTTATGGACCGGGATTTTCTTTCCTTCTGTAATTTTTTCTGAAATTAGTAAATTATAAACCGTATCTGAGGGCTTGGCTCCAACAGACAACCAATATTTAAGCCTTTCTGATTTCAAAACTTTCTCTTTGGTTAAAGGATTATAAAAACCGACTTCTTCAACGAAGCGACCGGCTCTAGTGGACCTTCTTTTGTCTGTCACCACTATTTTAAAAGAAGGCTGATTTTTTTTACCGACGCGAAATAAACGAATAACAAGCATAATATTTTATCTTTAAAATGGTATTCTCTGGCGACTACCAACTTTTTGTCTCCAGACCGGCTTTGGCTGCTTCCTCTTCTGCTTCCTGTTTTGAAGAACCTTTGCCTTGAGCGACCAGCTCTTTGTCTAAAAAAACGCCTATAACAAAGTTTTTCGCATGGTCAGGCCCCCAGTCTTTTAAAACTTTGTAGGTGGGAGTAATGCCCGCCCGCTCTTGTGATTCTTCCTGGAAACGCGATTTAGCATCTTTGAAAAGGCCTTTTTCAATAATTTCCGGTAATTTTGTTATTAAATATTTTTTAATAAAATTTTCGCACTTTTTATAGCCCAAGTCAAGATAGACAGCTCCAATTAAGGCCTCAATAGTGTTGGCTAAGATGTATTGTCGGGCTTTTCCGGTTTCCTTGTCTTCTCCCCTAGACAGCAAAAGAAATTCATTAAAACCTAATTCTTTGGCAATTTGTGAAAGCATCTTGGCGTTAACCAAAGCAGCTCTCCAGTTGGTTAGCTCTCCTTCTGCTTTTTTGGGATATTTTTTAAAAAGGTATTCCGTCACCACTAATTCTAAAACTGCATCGCCTAAAAACTCCAAACGTTCGTTGTTGCTTAAATAAAAATCCGGATTTTCGTTCAAATAAGACCGGTGACAAAAGGCTTGAATTAAAAAATCTTTATTTTTGAATTTCAAATCAAATTTTTTCTCAAGTTTGGAAAAATCTTTCATCAAGTTTTTAATTTATTAAAAACGCAGATAAAGATGAAGGCAAACCCGAAGGGGCAAACTTCATCGCTATTTATTCTCTATTTCTTTATACACCGTCCCCAATACTCCGTTAATAAATTTCCCGGAACTTTCTCCGCTAAAACTTTTAGCCAACTCAATGGCTTCGTTTATGGCGACTTTCGGCGGCACTTCTTCTTTTTTGGCATATAACAATTCGTAAAGTCCAATTCTTAAGACATTTCTGTCAATAATCGTGATTTGTTCAATCGGCCATTCAGGGGCCGCCTTTTCAATGATTTCATCAATCTGTTTTAGCTTTTTTACTATTCCCGTAATCAACTGCCAGATAAAACTTTCGTCTTCCAATCCGGGACCGAATTCTTTAATATTTTTTTCAACAATCTTTCTTAAATCTTTTTCTTTGCCGCAAAAATCCCATTCGTAAAGGGATTGCATCACAATTGACCTTGATAAATGACGGCTGGACATAATTTATTATTTTTTAGAAAGTTCTTGCAAGGTTAAGGGTTTTTCTTCTTTACCTTCTTCCTTTTTGGACTTCATTTCTTTTTCTCTCTTTTTTCTTTCTTTTTTATCCAGTTTTTTGAGCACATTGACTATTTCCCTCCCTTTGTAATAACCGCAATTGGGACAAACCGTGTGAGGCAAAACAGGTTTGCCGCACTTCGGACACTTACTTAAAAAAGGCGCCTCAATATAGAGGTTGGCTCTCCGTTTGTTCCTTCTTGATTTAGTATGTCTTTGTTTGGGAACCGCCATAATAAATAATCAAAATTCTCTATTCAAGCCGTTGGCTCGACGAGCCAAATAGGCAAAAGTCAATCTCAAAACTAATAATATCATATCAATTATTTTTTTTCAATGGTTTAAAGCTTTTTCGGTGTATCTGGCAATGGCCATATTTTTTTAACATTTTAAAATGAAATTTTGTCGGATAACCCTTATGGGCATCAAATCCATAATGAGGGTATTTTTTCGCGTATTTTTTCATCAATCCGTCGCGCGTCACTTTGGCGATAATTGAGGCTAAAGCTACGGAAAAAACTTTTTCATCACCCTTAACAATTGATTTTTGAGGAATCGGTAGGCGAAGAGGATAAATCCTCTTCTTCACCCTTCGCTGCGACTCGGGTAAATTGAGCTTGAAATTGCCGTCAATTATTAAAAAGTCGGGTTTTCGTTCAAGCTTTTTAATTGCTCTTATCATTGCTAATTTCGTTGCTTCCAGAATATTAATCTTATCAATCACTTTTTCGGAAACTTTGCCTATCCCCCATTTAATCGCTGGACTTTTGGTTAAAGTCTTGTATATCTCTTCCCTTCTTTTTGCGCTTAACTTTTTTGAATCCCTGATTTTTGTATTTTGTATCTTGTCTTTTGTATTTTGTATTACCACGGCGGCAGCAACTACGGGGCCGGCCAAAGGGCCGCGGCCCACTTCGTCCAAACAAGCCACTCGTTTAAATCCTTTTTTCCATAATTTTTTTTCCTCATTTAAGTTTGGAATTGACATTTTTTTATTATATCACATTGACCCCGCAGTGAAACTTGGACTTGCCATACAATTTTTAACGGAGTAAAATAATATAATACCTTTAAAGGTTTTTTAGTTTGTTTATGCCTAAATTTACTCATTTGCACGTTCACTCCCATTATTCTCTCTTAGACGGTCTGCCCAAGATTGACCAGCTTTTGGATTATGTTAAAAGTTCAGGCATGGATTCTGTAGCTTTAACCGACCACGGAGTTTTATATGGCGCTGTTGAGTTTTATCAAAAGGCAATCCAGAAAGGAATAAAACCGATCATCGGCGCTGAAATGTATATCGCTTTTGAGTCAATGACGCAAGAAAGACCGAATATTGACGACAAAAAATACCATCTGGTGCTTTTGGTTAAAAATGAAAAAGGATATAAAAATCTGGTTAAACTTTTAACCAAGGCCCACCTGGAAGGCTTTTATTACAAACCAAGGATTGACCACAACCTCTTGAAAGAATATTCGGAAGGGCTGATTGCTCTTTCTGCCTGCATCAAAGGTAAAATTCCTCAGTTAATTCTGGCAAATAAAATTGAAGAAGCGGAGAAAACTGCTCTTTTTTACAAAGAAATTTTTGGCGAAGGAAATTTTTATTTGGAAATCCAGCACCATCCTCACCTGACAGACCAAAAAAAAGTTAACAAAGCTTTATTTTCTCTTTCAAAAAAATTAAAAATTCCGCTTGTCGCCACTAACGACGTTCATTATTTAAAACCGGAGGATGCCGAAGCTCAGGATATTTTAATGTTGATAAATACCGGCGCTGATCCCAATGACAAAGAAAGAGTAACTTTAAAAGCTGATGATTTTTCCCTGAGAAAACCGGAAGAGATGATTGAAGATTTCAAAGAATTTCCCGGAGCTGTTGAAAATACCCAAAAAATTGTCGAGCTCTGTAATTTCCAGTTTGATTTGGGAAAAACCAGATTGCCAAAATTTGAAACCGAAGGCGGAAAAACACCGGATGAATATTTAAAGGAGCTTTGCTACAAAGGTATAAAAAACAGGTATGGCGAAAATCCCGAAAAAAAGGCTTTTGACAGGCTAGATTACGAATTATCGGTTATTTCTCAAACAAAATTTGCTTCTTATTTCTTAATTGTTCAAGATTTTGTTAACTGGGCAAAGAGAAACCGAATTGTCGTGGGCCCGGGCCGGGGCTCGGCGGCAGGTTCCTTGGCTTCTTTTGTTTTAGGAATTACCAACGTTGACCCTCTAAAATATAATCTTTTATTTGAACGTTTTTTGACGCCCGACCGCTCATCCGGCCTGCCGGACATTGACCTTGATTTTAATGACCGCCGAAGAAACGAAGTAATAAATTATGTAGCTGAAAAATATGGCAAGAATAAAGTTGCCCAGATTATTACTTTTGGAACCATGGCGGCCAAAGCCGCGCTCAGGGACGTGGGCAGAGCTTTAGGTTACCCCTATAGCTATTGCGATAAGGTCGCTAAAATGATTCCTTTCGGTCTTACTCTGGATCAAAGCCTATCTCAAGTAACCGAATTCCGCCAGATTTATTTGGAAGACAAAAGCGCTCAAAAATTAATTGATTTTGCCAAAAAATTAGAAGGATGCGCCCGACACGCTTCAACCCATGCCTGCGGAGTGGTTATTTCTGAAGAGCCTTTAGATAATATCTGCCCGCTGCAACACCCAACCCAAGATGAAAAAACGATTGTTACTCAGTATGAAATGCATGCAATTGAAAGCTTGGGGTTGTTAAAAATGGATTTTTTGGGCTTGAAAAATCTGACCATTATTGAAGATACCCTATCCCGGGTTTATGTCGTTCAAAATAAAAAGATTGATATTGAAAATCTGCCTCTTGACGATAAAGCTACTTTCAAACTTTTACAAAATGGCGAAACAATTGGCGTCTTCCAATTGGAATCAGACGGCATGCGAAGGTATTTAAAACAATTAAAACCCACTGAACTTGAAGACATCATCGCCATGGTTGCTCTGTATCGGCCAGGGCCGATGCAATTAATACCAGATTATATTGCCGGGAAACATAAAAAAAAGAAGGTGGAATATTTACATCCCAAACTAAAACCAATTTTAGAATCAACCTATGGGATAGCAGTTTACCAGGAGCAAATTATGGAAATCGCCAAAGAGCTGGCCGGCTTTACGCTTCCCGAAGCTGATGTTTTAAGAAAAGCTATCGGAAAGAAAATCAGAAAATTGCTTCTTTCTCAAAAAGAAAAATTCATTGAAAGAGCGGGAAAAAACGGCATTGAACAAAATATCGCCCAAAAAATCTGGTACTGGATTGAACCCTTTGCCAGCTACAGCTTCAACCGCTCCCATGCCGCAGCTTACGCCACTATTGCCTATCAAACGGCTTATTTAAAAGCCCGCTTCCCGGTTGAGTTTATGGCTTCCCTTTTGACTTCTGAAAAAGCGGACGTGGAACGAATTGGTTTTTTGATTGCTGAGTGCAAAAAAATGGGAATTGATGTTCTGCCTCCCGACATTAATGAAAGCTTGGAAAATTTTACAGTCGTTCCTGGCCAGAATAAAATTCGTTTTGGTTTGACGGCCATAAAAAACGTCGGCCGGAATGTCGTAGAAGATATTGTAAAAGAAAGGAAAGATAACGGTCAATATCAGTCAATTGCCGATTTTGTTTCAAGAATAAATTCAAAAGTTCTGAATAAAAAATCAATGGAAAGTTTAATTAAAGCCGGAGCTTTTGACAAATTAGCCGAAAGAAATCAGCTTTTATTTAATTTGGAAAAACTCCTGGAGCATGCCAGAGACACCCAAAAGAACAAAACTAACGGTCAAAAAGGACTTTTTGAAGGAATAAAATCTAACAATAATTTTTCATTCTCGGCAACAACTTTGGCTTCCAAATCAGAGAAGTTAACCTGGGAAAAAGAATTATTAGGACTCTTCATCACCTCTCATCCCTTGGAAGGTTTTGGTAAAGTTTTTGAGAAAAAAACAATTCCAATAGCTAAAATTTTCGATGTTCCGGTTTCACAAAAAGTAAAAGTTGGAGGCTTGATTGTTGCAATCAAAAAGGTCATTACCAAAGTCGGCAAACCCATGCTTTTTATGAAATTAGAGGATTTGACTGACAAAATTGAAGTAATTGCTTTTCCCGGTGTCATTGAAAAAAATCCGGCAGTTTTTCAAGAAAATAAAATTGTTTTCATTTGGGGCCGCGTTGATAACCGGGACGGTGTTCAAAAGATAATTTGCGAAGAAATCGAAGAAATTACAGAAGAAATATAAAATTTCTTCTCCACGCTTCGCCTGGCTTTGCCTCGCTTGCGTAATCGAAGAAATTACAGAAGAAATATAAAATTTCTTCTCCACCCTGCGCTTCGCTTGGGTAGCTGAATAAGAGAACGTAGTTCTCTTCGCCTGATCTCGTGACTTTCGTTAACTTCGATTATATAGTATAAATTATATAATGGATAAAATTGAAATTATTCGTCATTCATTATCTCATTTAATGGCCCAGGCGGTTCAGGAATTATATCCCGGAATCAAATTTGGCATAGGCCCGGCGATTACCAACGGTTTTTACTATGATTTTGACTTGTCCGCCGCAGCTTCAGCGAAGGAGGGACTTTCATTAGGGGACTTACCAAAGATTGAGAAAAGAATGAAAGAGCTTGTCAGTCAAAACATTTCTTTCAAAAAAATAATTGTTTCCAAAGAAGAGGCGAGAAAAATCTTTAAAGACCAGCCTTATAAATTAGAACTCGTCGAAGAGTTGCCGGGAAAAACCGTTTCAATCTATGAAAGCGGAAAATTCATTGATCTCTGCCGTGGTCCTCATGTTAAATCTGCCAAAGAAATAACGCAAGATGCGTTTCGATTAACGAAAATTGCCGGCGCTTATTGGCGAGGCTCGGAAAGGAACCCCATGCTTACCAGAATCTACGGACTTGCTTTTCAGACTAAGAAAGAATTAGAAAATTATTTCAAGGTTCAAGAGGAAGCGGAAAAAAGAGACCACCGAATTTTAGGCCAGAAATTAGAACTATTTATGATAGATGAGGAAGTCGGAGCAGGACTGCCTTTATGGATGCCCAATGGATTTGTCCTGCGAAAAATAATTGAAAATTATTTGTATGACGAGCTTAAAAAAGAGGGGTATCAATGGCTGGCCACTCCTCATATTGGAAGATTAAAGCTTTGGCAGACTTCCGGCCACTGGGAACTTTTCCGGGAAAATATGTACTCCCCTATTAAAATAGATGAGGAAGAATTTTTAATAAAACCGATGAACTGTCCATTTCATGTCAAAATTTTCCAGTCTAAAATCCGCTCTTACAAAGAATTACCAATAAAGTATGCGGAGCTGGGGACAGTTTATCGCTATGAAAAATCAGGCGTGTTGCACGGCCTAACCAGAGTCCGTGGCTTTACCCAAGATGATGCTCATTTGTGGTGCTCTCCTGAGCAACTATCAAGTGAAATAGTGAAACTTTTGAAATACGGTTTAAAAATTCTTAAAACTTTTGGATTCAAAGAATATGAAATTTATCTCTCAACCCGGCCGGAAAAATACGCTGGAACGGAAAAAAGCTGGGAAAAGGCGACTAATTCTTTAAAATACGTGTTGGAAAAATTAAAATTAAAATACCAGATTGACCCGGGTGGCGGAGTTTTCTACGGCCCAAAAATTGACATAAAGATAAAAGATTCTTTAGGCAGACCATGGCAGTGCACCACCGTTCAGGTTGACTTCAATCTGCCGGAAAGATTTGACATTACTTACATTAACCAAAAAGGTAAAAAAGAAAGGCCAATTATGATTCACCGGGCTCTTTTGGGCTCTCTTGAACGATTTATTGGCGTTTTGATTGAAAATTTTTCAGGCGCTTTCCCCTTATGGCTGTCTCCGGAGCAAATTTGGATAATTCCGATTAGTTACCTGCACGAAAAATACGCCAATCAGCTCAAAAAGGAGATGGGCTCCTTTAGAGTGGAGGTAAAAAATGAAAACCAAACTGTTTCCAAAAAAATCAGGGAAGGAGAAATTCAGAAAATCCCCTACCTTTTGGTGGTCGGAGACAAAGAAATGAAAAGTAATTCGGTTCGGGTCAGACAAAGAAACAAGGGAGATATCGGCATGATAAAATTTAATAAATTTTTAGAAAAAATTACCAAAGAAAAAAGTGCAAAAAAATAAATTGAGGCGAAGAGAACTACGTTCTCTTCTTCAACTACCCGAGCCGCAGCGAAGGGTGGAGAATAACGAATGTTCTTCGACTCGCTTCCTACGGAAGCTTGATATATGAATCAAATCAGCGAAAAAACTCAAAGACTGATTAAGCAGTATCAACTATCTTATCAAACTTTACAACCCAAAAAGGACGAGTCAACCATCCATGTTGACGAAGTGGCAAGTGCCGTAGCTTCTTTCTATGAAAAGATCAGAGGGGTTGTTGAATGGAGAGAAGAACATCTTTTAAGAAGGGCGGCCATTGAAAGAATTTTAAAAAGAAGGTTATTTTTGCAAACCGCGGCTGATGAAATGGCCGAATCCTTTGTTTTTGAACTAATCCGCGGCGGCCATTTCCCGAATGATCGCATTCCCGAAACGAAAATTGAAGAGGTAAAAAAGGCGCTCAATAAGTATCTTTTTATCCTGGAAAACAGCCCTCACCCGCCAAGAGAAAAAATGAAAGCTCAGCTTTATAATTGGTTATTAGATGTCGCGGCTTGCGAAATAGAAGAAATCCTTTCTTTACCCATTAAGGAAAAAGCATTGATTGAATATATGACGGAACTGATGAAGGAGAAAATTAAAGTCGTTGGAGGAACCATAATTTATCGAGGAATGTCAAAAGAAGAAAAAGAAACTCAAGTTTATATTGCCTGCCAGAGAGCACTTTTTAAACTTGACTCGCCCATTATCAGCTATCATCTTTTAAGAAAAAGGCACATTGACTGGCAAAAACTTGAAGAAACGCAGTTAAAAAAAATCGCCGCCGGCATTTATTCCATTTGGGATAGTATTGAAAAAGACTTAGAACATCCTTTGATGGAAAAATTCTATAAAATCTGTGAACAGTATGACACTCTTTACCTGATTTTAGGAGATATTCTTTCACAAAATCCAGCCGAAGCTCACAAATCCCTGTCTCAGCCTGAAACCTTAGAAATCTTAATCAAACAAGCTTATCAAACAAGACTCAAAAAACTCAAAGCCAGAATGGGACGGGCCGCCATTTTCATTACCATCTCAATATTTGTCACCAAGATGCTGTTGGCCTTTGCGATTGAGATTCCTTTTGATAAATATATTTTGGGAGGATTTAATTATGAAGTTCTGGCAATTAACATTTTAATTCCGCCCCTTTTGATGTTTCTTTTGGTTTTAACCATCAGGCCTCCCAAGAAAGAAAATTTAAATATAGTCATAATGGAAACAATGAAAATTGTTTATGGAAAAGACACAATGGATGTTTATGAAATAAAATCTCCAAGAAAAAAAGGATTCGTTTTAAATTTTATAATTAATATCTTTTATCTTTTTACCTTCCTTGTTTCGTTCGGTATAATTATTTGGGGATTAAATAAATTAAACTTTGGCACGCTGTCAATCATAATATTTCTGATGTTTTTCTCTTTAATTGCTTTTGCCGGAGTGAAAATAAGAGAAAGAGCCAAAGAGCTTCAGGTTCTCCCGGAAAAAACAGGGTTTTTAATTTTTTTAACCGATTCTCTCTCTTTGCCTTTCTTAAGGCTGGGACGATGGTTATCTCATCAGTGGCTTAAATATAATATTATTTTAATCTTCATTACTGCCTTAATTGATATGCCTTTCCAGGTATTCGTGGAATTTCTGGAGCAATGGCGGAGCTTCCTGACAGAAAAAAAAGAAGAAATACATTAGTGGTATTACCAAGTTAAATCGTGACCCGCCCCGACCCCTCTCCGATAATTTCGGCTTGAAAAAGCCGTTTTTTTGTTCTAAAATTAGCGATATGAAATACTGGATTATTACTTTCGGTTGCCAGATGAATAAGTCAGATTCCGAGAGAATTGCTTCAATTTTAAAAAAACAAGAGCATCTGCCGGCTTTAAAAGAAGCTGAAGCTGATTTGATTTTAATTAATGTTTGCTCTGTCAGACAATCAGCCGTAAACCGAGTTTACGCTAAAGTTAATAAATATTACAAAAAAAAGAGAATTATTTTGGCTGGCTGTATCTTAAAAAAAGATAAAAATAATTTAAAAAATAAAGTTTTTGAATTCTGGCATCCTGATTCTTATTTTCAATGTTATCCTGTATATCAAAATAAATCTTCTGCCTTTCTGCCGATAATGACCGGCTGTAACAATTTTTGCGCTTATTGCGTTGTCCCCTACACCCGTGGCAGAGAAAAATCAAGAAAAGCCAATGATATTATTAAAGAGATTAAATCTTTGATTAAAAAAGACTGTAAGGAAATTGTACTTTTAGGACAAAATGTGAACTCATACAAAGACAGCGGTATAAATTTCCCGAAATTACTGAAAAAAATCAATCATGTTGAAGGTAATTTTCGGTTCAACTTTATTACTTCACATCCTAAAGATATGTCTGATGAATTAATTGAAACAATGGTAAAATCTCAAAAATTGGTTAAAGAAATTCATTTGCCGGTCCAGAGCGGCGACAATGAAATCTTACAAAAAATGAATCGGCATTATACCGTTGCCCAATATAAAAATTTAATCAAAAAAATCAGGCAGAAAATTCCCGGAATTAAAATTTCAACGGATATTATTGTCGGCTTCCCGGGAGAAACAAAAAAACAATTTGAAAATACGGTAAAACTTTGCAAAGAAATTAAATTTAACAAGGCTTATGTCTCTAAATATTCGCCTCGGCCCGGAACTTTGGCTTTTAAACTTAAAGACAATATCTCACTTCAAGAGAAAAAAACCCGCTGGCAAATCCTTGAAAATTTAATCAATAAGCCAGAACATGCTAAAACAAAGTAAAAAATCAAAAATCATCGTCATTCTCGGACCAACCGCTTCGGGGAAATCGGATTTGGCTGTTAAAATCGCCAAAAAATTTAACGGCGAGGTTATCTCCGCTGACTCAAGGCAGGTATATAAGGGTTTAGATATTGGCACGGGGAAAATCACCAAAAAAGAAATGAGGGAAGTCCCCCACCATCTTTTGGATATTGCCGGTCCCAAAAGAAAATTTACCGTTGTTCAATATCGGAAACTAGCCCTCAAAGCCATTGATGAAATATTCAAAAAAGGCAAAATCCCGATTTTGTGCGGCGGGACCGGCTTTTATATTCAGGCAGTAATAGATGGTATTTTAATTCCTGAGGTACCGCCTGACTGGAAATTGAGAAAAAAATTGAGAAAAAAATCAATAAAAGAACTTTATCAAATTTTAAAAAAACTTGACCCGAAAAGGGCAAAAACTATTGAAAAACAAAATCCCAGGCGTTTAATCAGGGCGATTGAAATTGTTTTAAAAACAAAAAAACCGGTTCCTATTTTTCAGAAAAATCCTCTTCCCTATCCGGTTTTGATGCTCGGAATTGAAAAAGAAAAAAAGGAGCTAAGCTCCTTAATTAGAAAAAGGTTTTTGAAATGGCTCAAAATAGGATTAATCGCTGAAGGCAAGAAATTGAGAAAATCCGGCCTTTCCTGGAAAAGAATTGATGATTTTGGCATTCATTATCGGGTTATATCGCATTATTTGCAGAAAAAGACAAATTTCCAACGAATGATTGAAGATTCTGTAAAAGAAATCCAGAATTACGCCAAACGCCAGATGACCTGGTTCAAACGCGACAAACGGATTGACTGGGTAAAAAATTACAAAACAGCTGCAAAACTAACAAAAAAATTTTTAACCAAATAGAAAAGCGAGGTATATCCAATAAAGGCATACTCCTCGCTTTTTTAACTTTTTTACCTTTTACTTTTTGGTCTTGGTAATATTCTTATGTATGAACCCATCCCTGTAAGAGTCACATTTCGACCAAAGTAAAATGAATTGCACTTCAGAAGATTTCTCGGAATTTTTATCCTCCTCTTGTCGCATTTGACCACAAATATTTCCTCCGGAATAGCAAATCCCAAGAGAATCTCGGCCTCAGTGTGCACCTCAAGACAATCATTTTCTCCGGTTTTTAGAACCAAACGATCTCCATTTATATCGCCGCCAACAGCTGCCGGAATATTCAACCTCCTGTCTTTATTTACATTACAATCAAATGTTCCGCAAAACATAATTACACCTCCTTTCAGAACTTCTCTGGAAGATTTTGTTGAAGTTTCTGAACTTCCTCGTTCAAGATTCGAACCAATTCTGAAATTCGCTCTGAAATCCTTTTAACCGAAATCCCAATGCTAGTTACCGGGTTAATGGTCAGATGCCTCCATTCCTGTAAATCTGTCTGCATACGATTAAAAATGAGCGCTAATATTCGTCCAATATCGAAGCAAAGTTCTATTTCTTCCGCCCCAAAGCTGTTTTTTTCTTCTGTAGCATCTGCCGCGATGACAATTTTTTTAGTTACCGGGATATACAATATTTGGTTTATGGATCGTGACTTAACAATTGCTCTAAGGTGAGCGGTGAGAGGGCTATCTTTTGGATTATCAATAATGCTAATTTTCTGGGAATTGACAGCGGCTTGAATATCGGGATGCTTATTCAATTCTTCCTTGAGTCCGATCCCGTGATCTGCTGCAGGGATACCAGCTGTTATCTCGCACCACAACTGACCATCCTTATCAAAAATTCGATAAATTGTACATCTCTTAATCTGTAAATTTTTGGCGATCTGCTCGGCTGCCAGAGTGGAAATTTCTCCGAAACTATTACCTTCAATAATTGTCTCTACCACTTTTAAAATTGCCTTGCGGCTTGCTCTGCGAAATTGCTCGTGATAAAGACTAATCGCAGCAAACTGAGATAATGTTTGAGCTAAGGATATCTGTTTCAAAGAAAATGGTTCTCGCGCATAAACTTGCGCTACTCCTAAGGTCTCTCCATCAAATTGGAGGGGAATAGCCATCAGAGATCTTGAAGCATTATGGATAATGTATGCCGGATCATATCTGCTGTCTTTTGTAATGTCAGGAATGTTTTGAACCTGACCGGTCGTAAATGCTTCTCCCGCAATTGTTCCATCAATATCAACTTCTTCCTTTCTTAATTCGGTATTCATACCGTAAACAGCCATCAACTTCATCTTCTCTCCTTGAAGCACCCTGATTGTGCACCTCTCTGCGTTAAGATTTTCGGCTAATTGCTGAGCAATTGACGATATAATTCCTTGGACATCCATAAGTCTCACCTCCTTTCATTGTTTTTAAATGGTTGTTATCTCCGATCTCCCCATATTAATTTGTAAAAGAAACTAATAAAAAAATAAAGCTTTAACCACTATATTGTTTTATCAAACCTTTGTCAACGTTTCTTTCAATATTTTATTTACAATCTGAGGATTGGCCTTTCCTTTGGTAGCTATCATTACCTGTCCAATTAAAAACTGAAAAGCGTTTTCCTTTCCTTTTTTATAATCTTGAACCACTTTGAGATTTTTAGTAATAACCTCTTCAATAATTTTTTCTATTTCAGATACATCGGTAATTTGGACCAATCCTTTTTCTTCAATAATATGAGAAGGATCAGCCCCAGCTTTAAACATTTCTTTAAGAACCTGCTTGGCAATCTTTGAAGAGATTTTGCCTTCATAAGTCAAAGTAATAAATTCGGCGAAATTTTCAGGAGTTATCAAAAAATCAGCTCCGGAAACCTTAGCTCCTTTTAATAAACCCTGTAAATCGGTAATTATATAATTTGAAGCGAGTTTAATCAATTTGGAAATTTTCTCTTTGACTAACCGAGGTTCAAATTCGCTTACCGTCTTTTCAAAAAATTCTCCCAAATCTTTATTGTAGACAAGGATTTCAACAGGTTCTTCAGCTAGTCCGTATTCTCTGGCAAATCTTTCTTTTCTTTGCTGGGGCAATTCAGGAATTTCAGCCCGAATTTCATTGATTGCCGAGCTCCACGAAGTAGAACGAAGCGGCAGATGAGGCGAAGCCTCAGCGACCTCCTTTTCGGTGAAATGAAGGGGCGGTAAATCAGGCTCGGGGAAATAGCGATAATCGTGAGCTTCTTCTTTTTCTCTTTGGCTCACCGTTACTCCTTTGCTGTCCGACCAACCCCGTGTTTCTTGAACAATTGTTTTGCCCTCATTTAATATTTCTGTTTGTCTTTGAATTTCGTAATCAATACCCCGTTCTGCTGATTGGAAAGAATTTAAATTTTTAATCTCAACCTTGGTGCCCAATTCTTTTTCTTTCGGAGTTAACGAAATATTAACTTCCACGCGCATCTGTCCTTTTTCCATATCAGCGTCAGAAACTCCAAGATACCTTAAAATTAGCTGTAATTCCTCTGCAAATTTCCGGGCTTCTTTACCGGAAACTATATCAGGTTCGGTCACCAATTCCATTAAAGGGATTCCTGCTCGGTTAAAATCAACTAAAGAGTAATCTGCGCCTTCGGGATGGACCAGTCTCCCTGTATCCTCTTCAAGATGTACCTCTCGAATCATTATTTTTCTATCACCGATCATTAAAAACCCTTCCTGGCAAAGAGGTTGATAAAGTTGCGATATCTGGTACCCCTTGGGAAGGTCGGGATAAAAATAATTTTTTCGGTCAAATTTTGAATATTCTGGAATTTGGCAATTTAAAGCTATGCCCGTTTTGATGGTTTTCTTTACCGCTTCTTCATTAATTACGGGTAAAGTTCCAGGGTGCCCCATACAAACAGGACACATATTGATGTTGGGATGCCTCTCATCGGGATCGTTCTTACAATCGCAAAACATCTTACTTTTTGTATTTAATTCAACGTGGATTTCCAACCCAATGACCGGTTGATATGATTTTTTATCCATAATGTCTTTATATATTTATACCACAAATTTTTAAAATAGGCAGGTTCCAACAAAAAAGCCAGATGACAAATTTTCACCTGGCTCTTGGAAAAACAAATTTTTCCTTTCTAACCCGAGTCACAACGAAGTCAAAGAGGTGAGTCTCTTTTCCACTTTCACTTTCACGTGGCGAAAGTTCAGTGGCTGAAGAAGAGGATTTATCCTCTTTGGCTAAGAGTGCTCAAATTTCAAACCAACTTTCACCAACGACAGCCAAAACATTTTCTTGGCCAGCGGGAATCTTTTTTATTTCCTTCTGACAATATCTTTTTTCTAATTTTGAGTTCTTTACCCGCGGACTCCCTTCGTCTTTATCGTCTAGGTAGAACGACTCTCTGCAATCAAAACAGGTAAAAGGCAGCCGATCTTTGAAAATATCTTTTTTCAAAAAATCCAGGTTCACACTTTGACATTCGGGACACCAGTATCTTTCAATTTCCACAATTCGCATTTTGGCGACAGTAATGGCGTCAATTCTCCGCCCTAAAACTGTTAAAAATGTTCTATTCAGTAACTCTTTACTTCCAACCCCCGCCGCTTTTACCTGTTCTTTATGTATCGAAGGCATATTTGTCTGGAGAATATTGGTTAATTCTACCCTGCCTAACAATTTCTTTCCTCCCAAGTCGCACACCCAGTGTAAATAGTGGTCACCGATGAGGTGCTTTTCTATAATTACAGTTCCGCTTCTTATATCTTTTTTTTCATAAAATTCCGCCAGTTTTTCCCAAACATTTCCATCTAACAGGATAATCATCTCACTATCCCTCCTTTCTTTTAATGCACATCAACTCTGTCCGCCTCTTTCTGGGCCCTCCTTCCTTAACAGAAAATGGTCACATTTTTCAAAATCCCCGAGGCAAAAATTATCACGATAATTTCTTCTCGGATCATCATTGCTAAAAAGATATTTTCCGTGATAATCGTATATTGCTCCGGGACCGCAGACTAACCAGAACTCGCACTCTTTTTCCATCATCTATCACCTCGCTTTCTTATTTTAAAGTTTTTAATGAGCTGATTTAGATTAAACCTGTTTTTCTTTCTTCTCGGTAGTCACCCTGCCGCCCTGCCACTGACCTCGGTATAAACTGGTTTTTCCTTTAACTTCGTGAAACATTGCATAAACCACTCTGGCTCCCAGTTCAATTTCTACTAGACAAGGTCCTGAATTAGCAATTCCGAAAACTAATTCTCCTTTATAACCGGGTGAAACATTGGCGGTAAAAATCATTATGCCAGACCGGTGGAGGGTTGATCTTTGCCGGAATAAAATCATAATGTTTTCCGGCGTGTTCACTTTTTCAATAGTTTTCATTAAATAATATTTGCCAGGTTTAAAAACAAAAGTCTGTTTCTTTTTCGGGTTATATTTTAGCAATAATTTGGCTTTCGGTGTTTCTCTTTCTTCTATCCCCAAAAAACCTTTGCCGGAAATTGAATAAATCTCGCCTATTCTGAAATCAAAACCTGCTCCTTCCGGATTTTTTAATTCTCTTTCAGAAAGATTTTCCACCAGTTTTTTTTCTTTAACCAGTTCCAAAAGTTGTTCAATTCCTAAAATCATATACCGAGCCCCGCCCTTTCCTTTCTTTTAGAAAGGGTGGGGCGAAGGTGAAGATGAGGATTTATCCTCATCGCCTGCCTAATTTTTTTAAATTTTCTTGGAATTTATTTTTTAATTCTTCTTTCATTCTCTGATGGAATTTTTTATTGTAGTTTTTGACGGCGTTCAAAATCATTCCACAACTCTTTTCTTCGGGACAAAAACCGACAATCTGGCATTTTGGAACGATAAATTTATTTAGCCAGCCGTACCCTCTTTTTGTCAAAGCTTTTTTAATCTCTAAAACTTCTTTTAGTGTGTTCCTCCTCATTTCTTCTTCAGCGGTCTGACAAAGACGCAATGGATAATATCCGGTCAGAAGATTATATAAATCATATTCCTGCAAAACATCAATTTTTACCGCCCTGGGAATTAAGAAAATTGCTTCTCTCGGTTTAATGAGCGAAGAGGACTTTGTCCTCTTCTTCCACCTCGCCCCGCTGTCGCGAGACTCGGTTTTTAATTTAAGCAGGTTTTGATAACCCTCAAATGCCCAAAGCGCTACTAAAAGATATTCTGCCAAAAGTTCTGATTTTTGTTTAGTCGATGAACTTCGTTCATCTCCACCCTTCGCTAACGCTCGTTTAATTGATGGAGGAATGGAAAAAACTTCCTCAATTTCTTTTACCAGATTCTTACTGATTTTCCCTCCCCTGATTTGTTTTTTGAATTTATTGAATTTCTTGGCCGCTCTTTCAACGCAATAATAAATTGACTCTATAGTCTGAGGGCAGGTTCGGTGCCTCTTTTTTTCTCCCCAAATCCGCCAGGGTATTGTGGACAAAACTCTGATTCTTAGGGCTCCGTTATAGTCCCGAAAAATCTCTTGGCGCAGGGCAATTAATCTCAGCCAATCTTTTTTTATTTGTTTCAAGGAATGGAAAGTTCTTCCAATTTTTTTTGCTAAATTATCCAATTTTTTCTTCAATCCGGGAGTCGTTAAAATATCTACTGAAATTAACTTCGTTCCTTCGGAGAGTTTTTCTTTATACCTTAATTCTCGCGTCAAATTGGAGCTATCCGGTCCTTTAAAAATATTCGGGTAAGGATAAATGTTTCTCGGAGCCGCTTCTCTGGTGGCATAAAGCCAATCTAAACCCAAATTTTTTAATTTTTTTTCAATTTCCCGTAATAAAATTCCTATTTCTTCCGGCATCCATTCTCTCTCTGATTCATATTCTCTTTTGAGTCCTACGATAGACTCGACCGGCAGATGAATAATGCCGGTTCCATAAATTCCGTATTGTAAAATCTTACTGGCTTCGTCTTTCGGAATTCCTTTTTCTAAAAGAGAGTTAAAAAAATTGATAATTCTTTCCGATGTTTTTGAATATATTTCTTTTGCTTTCTTGTTTGAAGAAATCTTGTCGGGAAAAACAATATCTTGAGGACTTGTCTCCGTTCTTCTGCCGGAAGAAACCAAAGACGAAGAAAAAACAATCCCGGTCAAAGCCGAGTCTAAAAACTTGCTTCCCTCATAAGTCAGAGAAATTGCGGGAGTAGTGGCAATTGAAGCGTGTCCCCTTAAAGAAGATCTTTGCAAAATTACTTTTATTCTTTCGCTTAAATTTTCCCTTTTTTTCTCAATGTCTTTTATAAGATTTTTAATGGATTTCCCCTTAAAGGTTGCCAGAGAAGAAAGAGCAACAATTTCCTGAGGATTTAAAAACCCGGTTTCGTCTTTCAAAACCGGAGTAATTCCTAAAAATTTTAAATTTAAATCAGACGTCAGCAACGGCTTCATTTACCCAAGCGAAGCGCAGTCAAAGAGATCTTCGCTCTCTTTTTCACCTTCGTCCCGTAAACGGGACTTGGTGGCTGAAGATGGACGAAGTTCATCGACCTTACTCTTCGTTTAATTTGCTGGCCGTAGAGTTGTTTTGGCCGGCGTATTTATGGTCTTTTTGCTTAATATAAGGAGTTTCCACCGGGCTGGAAAGCGTTTCAAATGTCATCGCGCAAATTCTCATTCCGACATAGAGAATAATCGGCATAATACCCAAATTCCCCATTTCCATTACCGCTTTTCCCTGCCAGCCGGGGTCAAACCTGGCTGCGGTTGAATGGACGATTAATCCCAATCTTCCCAGAGAACTTCTGCCGTCAAGCCGACCCATTATGTCGTCGGATAAAATAATTTCTTCTTTGGTTACGGCAATCACAAATTCTTTTGGCTGGAGTATAAAAGGTCCGTCATCTTCAATCGTTATTTCCTCCATCACCTTCTCAAAATCTGCTTTTCTTTTTAAATCCAAATAAGGATATTGAGTGGGTTTAAAGGTTTTAAAGGAATTGCCCAAATGAAGATCAAGAGAGCAAGGTCCTAATTGCTCTTGAAAATCAGGCTCTGGATCAATTTTAATTTTTCCCTCTTTAATATATTTTTTAATGTCTCTGTCAGACAAAATCATATACCAAGTTTTTATTTATAAAAACGCAGGTCTAAATGAAGCGTTAGCTTCATTGAGTCATTCTATTATTTCAATTCCCATGTTTTTGGCAGTGCCTTCAATAATTTTCATTGCCGCCTCAATATCATCCGCATTTAAATCTGCCATCTTTTTTTCAGCGATTTCTCTTAATTGGCTTTTTGTAATTTTTCCCACTTTAGTTTTGTTTGGCGTTCCTGAGCCTTTTTCAATGCCAGCTGCTTTTTTTAATAATTCGGAAGCTGGCGGAGTTTTTAGCTTAAATTCATATGTCCTGTCTTCGTAAATAGTAATCTCTGCCGGGATGGTGGAACCAGCCTGACTCTTTGTTGCTTCGTTGAATTTCTGGCAAAACTCCATCAGATTTAAGCCGTGCGGAGCCAAAGCCGGCCCTACCGGCGGCGCGGGCGTGGCTTGTCCTGCCGAAATTTGTAATTTTACAATTGCTTTGATTTTTTTTGCCATAAATTAGAGTTTTTTGATTTGTAATGAATCTAACTCTACGGGAGTGTCACGGCCGAACATATTGACCAAAACCTTTATCTTCCCCCTTTCTTCATCAATTTCCGAAACCTTGCCGTCAAAATCTTTAAAGGGGCCGTCAATAATTTTTACCGTGTCATCAATTTTAACATCAATTTTGTAATGGGGCTCTTGGACTCCCATTCTTCCTTTTAAATTATCTATTTCTTCTTTAGAAATCGGGACAGGGGTGGTTCCCGCTCCCACAAATCCGGTCACATTGGGCGTATTTCTGATTACGTACCATGAATCATCGGTCACAATCATCTCTACTAAAACATAACCCGGGTAAATTTTCTCTTCAATTACTTTCCTCTTGCCATCTTTTATTTTAATCTTTTTTTCTTTTGGCACAATGACGTTAAAAATTTTATCTTCCATGCCCAAAGACTCAATCCTTTGTTTGAGATTTTTGGCAACGGCATCTTCATAACCGGAATAAGTATGAATCACGTACCAATTTTTTTCTTGAGGTAATTGCTGTTTTGGCATGCGAACGAAGTTTGACTTTATAGAATAAATTTTGTAATTAAAGTTTTAAACACAAAGTCTAATGTTCCCAGAAAAATGGCCACGCCTAAAGAAACTCCGATAACAATCAAAGTATATCTGAAAGTTTCTTTTCTTGTCGGCCAGTTAACTTTTTTTATTTCCAACCTGACCTCTTTTAGAAAAGTAGTGATTTTACTAGGAATATTAGCTAAATTCATGTTTTAAAAAACGCCCTAACGGGCTTCGCCTTTATATTAAAAAAATATTACCCTGATGTCAAGCCCTTTTTAAATATCCAAGTTCTTTACTTTTTTGGCGTAAGCCTGGATAAATTTTCTCCTTGGAAATACTTCGTCTCCCATTAAAGTATCAAAAATTTTATCCGCTTCTCTGACTGATTCAATGGTCACTTGCAATAAAACCCGGTTTTCAGGACTCATGGTCGTTTCCCATAATTCTTCAGGATTCATTTCACCCAAACCCTTATAGCGCTGAATCGAAGGATTGGTCATCTTTTGTTTCTTTAATTTGTTCAAAACGATGGCTTTTTCGTCTTCGTTATAAGCATAATCAATTTGCTTGCCGGTCTGGATTTTGTAAAGTGGCGGCTGGGCAATGTAAAGATGGCCGGCTTCAATGAGCGGTTTAAAATAGCGGTAAAAAAGAGTTAAAAGTAATGTGCGGATGTGATTGCCGTCAGAATCAGCGTCCGCCATCAGAACAATCCTATGGTATCTTAACTTTTCCAAATTAAAATCTTCGGAAACTGCCGTTCCCAAAGCAATAATCAAAGATTTAATTTCTTTGGAAGCTAAAATTTTATCAAGCCGCGCCCGCTCCACATTTAAAATTTTCCCTCGCAGAGGCAAGATAGCTTGGAAATGTCTATCTCTGGCTTGCCTTGAACTACCTCCGGCACTCTCGCCTTCAACTATATATAATTCTGATTCTTCAGGGTTTTTTGAAGAGCAGTCAGCCAATTTGCCGGGCAATTGCAGGCCCTCCAAAATTCCTTTTCGCAAAACGGTTTCTCTGGCGGCTTTGGCCGCTTTTCTCGCCTTTGAAGATAAAAGACATTTTTCAATAATCGCTCTGGCGTCTTGAGGATTTCTTTCCAAAAAATCAGCCAAAGTTTCAGAAACAACTCCTTCCACTGCTACTTTGGCTTCGGGATTTCCAAGTTTCGCTTTGGTCTGGCCTTCAAACTGGGGTTCCCTTATCTTTACCGACACCACGCCGGTTAAACCTTCCTTAATATCTTCGCCGTTTAAATTATCATCCGATTCCTTCAAAAAACCATTTTTCCTGGCGTAGTCATTAAAAGTTCTGGTTAAAGCGGTTCTGAAACCGGTTAAATGGCTGCCGCCTTCGGCGGTATAAATATTATTGGCAAAACTTTCCTCATAGGATTCGTACTCTTCGGTATACTGAACGGCCGATTCAACCAAGATGCCGTTCTTTTCGCCGGAACCATAATAAATATTAGGTTGACGAACCGAAACTCCCCGAACCAAATACTTCACATAAGACGACAGCCCGCCCTCAAAATAAAAAGTGTATTTCTGGGCCGATTTTTCTCTTTCGTCAGAAACCGTTATCTTTACCCCTTTGGTTAAATAAGCCTGCTGCCTTAGATGGTCTAAAATCTTTTTTAAATCAAATTGAATGTCTTTGAAAATTTCCGAGTCCGGCTCAAAGATAACCGTAGTGCCGGTCTGTTTGCATTTGCCGGTCTTCTTAACTTTTGTTTTTGGTCTTCCTTTGACATATTCCTGAGAATATCTGAAACCGCCGCGGCAAACCTCAGCCCTCATCCAGCGAGAAAGCGCGCACACGACCGAAACTCCTACCCCGTGCAGTCCGCCGGCTACCTGATAGGATTTGCCTCCAAATTTTGCTCCGGCATGCAATGTCGTCATTACCGTCTCTAAAGCTGATTTCTTTGTCTGGGAATGCTTTTCTACCGGAATACCGCGGCCGTCATCAGTTGTTTTTACTCTGTTACCGGGCAAAAGAACGACTTCAATATTTTTAGCAAAACCGGCCATTGCCTCGTCCAAAGAATTATCAACGCATTCCCAAACTAAATGATGCAAACCGTCCGGACCCGTAGAACCAATATACATGCCGGGCCTTCGGCGCACGGGCTCCAAACCTTCCAATACATAGATATCTTTGGCCGTATATGTTTCTTCAACTTTTGTTTTTTTTAATTTTGGCATATTATCTTCTCACTTGCCACTCTGGCTCCGATTCCAGAGTTTTAATTATTTTATTATGAATTTCATCAATTTCTTTTGAAGACAATGTCCTGGTCTTTGACTGATAAATTAAATGAAAAGCCAGATTCTTTTTCCCTTCAGGAAGCTCTTCGCCTTCGTAAATATCAAAAAGGTCTATATCGCGAACCAAAACGCCGCCGGTTACCTCAATAATGTTTAAAACTTCTTCTACTCTTGTCTGAAGAGGAACCAAAATCGCTAAATCTCTGATGGCTGACGGATATTTCGGAATGGGCCTGAATTCATGCTCTTCAGAAGCTAATTTGGCGAGTTTCTCAAAATCCAAATCAAAAATGACTATAGGATAAGCGAGTTTTAAATTTTCTATGATTTTACTTGATAATTCGCCCAAAAACCCAATCTCTTCCTGACCGATTTTAATTTCGGCGCACTTTTTAGAATGCCAGAGGGAAAGCTTGCTCTCCTCAGGCGTGGGTTTGTAATTATCATACCAAACATCGCTAATTCCTATTTTATTTAACAAAAGGTCAACTACTCCCTTTAATTGATAAAATTCTTCACCGAGAATGGCGGAGGTTAACATTCTTTTTTCTTCCAATACCCGAGCCGCAGCGAAAGGTGAAGATGAAGATTTATCTTCATTGCCTTTTCCATTGTTTTTTCGGAAAATTTTGCCCAGTTCAAAAATTTTAATTCTCGCAAATTTCTTCTGGTTTTTCTGAATATTTTTCAATAAATTAGGGATTAAACTCGGCCGTAAATATTTAAAATCTACGCTTAAAGCATTCTCTAATTCAATCAGATTGTTATTGCCAAAAATATTTTTATCTTTTTCAGAGATGAATGAATAATTGTAAACTTCAGAAAAGCCGGCTTCTTTTAAAATATTTTTAGCTGTTTCTTCCCAGAAAATATCAAGATTTCTTTTAGGCGGCACCAAAGTTGAAATGGGAAAAATTGCCGGAATTTTATCATAACCGTAAATCCGGCCCACTTCTTCAATCAAATCTTCCGGCAAGGAAACATCCGCTCTGAAAGTCGGCACCTCCACAATCAGATTGTTACTCAAAGAACATTCGTTCTTTTCCACCCTTCGCTGCGCTCGAGTGCCTGATTCTGGCTGAATTTTGAATTCTAAATTTTTTAAAATTTCTATTACCTTGGTTTTTGAAATTTCCACTCCCAATAAGCTTTTTAAATATTTTAAATCTAATTTTATTTTTTTTGGCAAAACCTTTTTCGGGTAAAGATCAATTGAACCTTTTATCACTTTGCCTTTAGCAATTTTTTGGATTAAAAAAGCTACCCGAGAAATTCCAAATTCCGTCAGATTCGGGTCAATGCCGTGTTCAAATCTTAAAGAGGCGTCAGTTCTTAAATTTAATTTCCGGGAGCCCCGGCGAATCACCTGAGAATTGAAATTGGCTGATTCCAAAACCACGATTTTTGTTTTTCTGTCAATTTCCGGCAACTTTCCTCCTTTGATTCCGGCAATCGCCACTGGTTTTTGACTGTCGGCAATCACTAAAACATCGTCATCTAAATCATACTTTTCTCCGTCTAAGGTGGTGATTTTTTCTCCTGTTTCGGCAAAACGAACAATAATTTTTCCTCCTTCAATCTTTTCGCCGTCAAAAGCATGCAGGGGCTGGCCGGTTTCCAGCATCACGTAATTAGCAATATCAACCACATTATTAATCGGCCGCAACCCGCAGACCTTTAACCTCTCCTTTAGCCATTTGGGCGACTCGCCTACTTTCACATCCGTAATTACTTTAGCTGTGTATCTGTGACAAATTCCTTTTCCCACCACCTCGACTCTAACAAAATCTTTGGCTTTAATTTTTTTATCTTCTTTTATTTTTGTTTCCGACAGTTGAAAACTTAGATTCAAAATCGCGGCTATTTCTCTGGCAATGCCCAGATGCGAAAAGCAGTCCCCCGCCCTATTTGGCTTGATATCAATATCTAAGGTAAAATCTTTCCCCTTTTTTTTAATTTCTTCTACTGAAGCAAAGTGAGACGTCAAAAGCTCAGCTAATTTTTTTGGTGCTGGCAACTTTCTCTTAAAAAATGATTGCAACCAATTGTATGAAAAAACCATAACTAAAACTGGTTAAGAAACCTTAAATCGCCGGAACGAAATAAACGAATATCATTAATTTTATATTTCATCATCGCTAATCTATCCAAACCAAACCCAAACGCCCAGCCCCGACACTCTTTAGGATTTAAACCGGAATTCTTTAAAACATTGGGATGAACCATGCCCGCTCCCGCCACTTCCATCCAACCGGTATTTTTGCAAGCTGAGCAACCCTTTCCCGCGCAAACCAGACAAGTCATACTGATATCAAAAGAAGGTTCGGTAAAAGGGAAAAAATCCGGCTTCAGACGAAATTCAACTTCCTTTTTGAAAAATCTGCGAAAAAATTCACCGATAATCGCTTTAAAACTGGGCACTGAAATTTCTCTATCAACCATTAATCCTTCAACTTGAAAAAGCTGAAACTCATGCCTGTAATCTGTGGCCTCATGCCGAAAAACATTTCCCGGCACAATAATTCTCAAAGGCGGCTGATTTTTTTCCATATAACGCACCTGCATGGGAGATGTATGGGTTCTTAATAATAATTTTGAATTTACTGGCTTTTTGAGCCAGAAAGTGTCCCAGATATCTCTGGCCGGATGGTTTTTGGGAATATTTAAAGCGTCAAAGTTATACCACTCTGTCTCCATCTCCGGCCCCTCAACTATTGAAAACCCCATACTCTGAAAAATTTCCTCCACTCTCTTTCTTGCCAAAGTTAAAGGATGCAAATGCCCGAAAACAGGTTTTTTTCCGGGCAGAGTTACATCAAGCCATTCTGAATCTTCTGTTTCTTTTTTTACCTTCTCTTTGAATGCCTGAGTTTTTTGCTCTAATAAAAGTTTTAGAAACTTTTTCAGTTCGTTGGCCTCTTTGCCAATTTTTGCTCTTTTTTCTTTGGAGAGCTTTTCCAAAGAACGCAAAACCTGAGTAAGTTCTCCTTGCTTTCCTAAATATTTTTTAAAAATTCCTTCTAATTCCGTAAGATTTTCCGCCTTTTTTATCTCTTTTTCCGCCTGATTTTTTAGCGATTTTAAGTCAAATTTTACCATGTTTGTTCCTTTATTATAACTTATTTTTAACCTGAATTCAAGCTAAAAACTGGGGATAACTTGAGCTAGTATTCGCGAGCAAAAACAAAAAAGGTCCACTGGAAATAAAATTCCAGCGGACCTCTGGAGGCGACGGCCGTACCTCATTAGCTCTGCACCATCCTTGCGTCATGTCAGGGTCCGACACGAACCTCCATTTATCTTTAGACAAAGCTACAATCTTCTTTTCCTCCTTTTTGATTATCGTCTCCGAACGATAATCTCAACGGGTTTTAACCAAAAAATAACCAATGGCAATAAAATTAAAATAAGTAAAATCCTTTTCATTCCTTCACCTCTCCTTTTGTAATGTTTTGTTATGTCCTTACCGAGGCCAAAAGATCTCTTACAAATGCCATTTCTTCATTGTAAATCAACGAGCTACGTTCTCGAATAAAAATCGGCGGAGAATCAAAAAACTTGCCGACTTCCAAGAGGAAATTATCATTGACTTTCCGCAAGCGAATTATGTTTCCATCTTGCGAAACAATGGAACGAATCGTCTGCTTCTTTTCTTGTACATATTTCTTTCTTCTTCTCTGGATGCCTGCTTCATACTTTTCGCAACTTTTACAGTTTATGCCTCCGTAAGCCTGGCAAAAATCTCCTCTTTCCCTGATACAACTGCCTTGCGCGGCTTGGCAGGCTGCTTCTGGGGTCTTGTGCGGCGCTTCCCATCGCGGCATAGTCATAGTCCTTCACCTCCCTTCGTTGGTTTATGCTACCACTTTTTTGAACTTGCTGACATCAGAGCTAATTTCAACTTCTAACTCGGCAGGTTTAACAACAAATTCTTCCCGCTGGCTAATTGTCACGCCTTTGACTGTTTTGGCTATTTCTGGTTCTTTTAGCATCGCTTCTTTGTCCACTTCCTCTTTGATCCTAAGGAAGCGATGGAGACCCAACGACTTAATAGAATTGATAACTTTTTTTATGTCATGCAAGGAAACAGAAAACGGAGTCAGCCGCCAGCCAAATAAACCGGTCGGCACTTCAACTGTCTTACGTTTGCCACCATCGGTCAGGACTTCCCGCTGACTTTCGGCAAAAATGAAAAGACCTTCTGTCATTTGAGAAATACTCTCTTCCCGTGGTTTTACTTCAGCCATTGCTTGAACTTTCAGTTTTTCTACTTTTTCATTGAGTTCGGTTTGAATACGATCTATTTCTCGCTGGACCTTTCCAATCCGGCCGATAAATTCAGCTGCTTCCTCCAGTGAACCGGGTATTGCTATCACAACATGTTTAATCTTTCCTTTCTTTGCCATTTCGCGTTCCTCCTTTCATTGGATAAGCGTTTCTGTTCTATGTGTCCAATATTAAAAAATAAAAGAACTTTTTCCTCCTTTAGTTCCTTTTCTAACATACCTTCAGAAAAAGTAAAGCCCCGCCAGAACATGTTCTGGCGGGGCTGAGATTGCGGACCCGATGGGATTTGAACCCACGATCTTTCCCGTGACAGGGGAACGTGTTAACCGGGCTACACTACGGGTCCATATATCCGCCTAAATTTCTGATTGTGGCTGCGAGAGGATTTGAACCTCTGACCTAACGCTTATGAAACGTTTGCTCTGCCCCTGAGCTACGCAGCCAAATTAAGCGGCCCAACGCTTACTCAAAGAACATTCGTTCGCCGAGCGAAGCGAAGGCGGAGATGAAGCCGAAGTCTTCATCGACTTTTCCACCCTTCGCTGCGCTACGGCTCGGGTATGAAATGTCCGCTCTACCGCTGAGCTGCGCCGGCTGAAAACTTGTTGCGGGGCTAGGAATTGCACCTAGGCTTCCAGCTTATGGGACTGGCGACCTACTACTGGTCCACCCCGCTAAGCGCTATTTTATCTTAGTTTTTGGCTAAAATCAACTCCACCTAAAGCACGTCCAAATCAGTGAATGTTTTTTCATAAAATGAAATTGTTTTTTGGGCCCCATCTAAATTTAATCTGTAATCCGGATCGTGAACGATATTATTTCTGATTTCATGAGCTCCTTTTACTTCTGCAATACTTGGCAAAATATCAGCGCTTGCCTGTTTTAATTTATCTCCCAAGCTTTCTCCGCTATATCCCATCTTTTTCAAAATATCGTCTAACATCGCGTCAGCTTCAATAACTGCTAATTTAAATTCAGATTCCAGGCCTGTATCCAATCTTTGTTTAATCTTCATCCATTGCTTTGCAATTTTCTTTGTGCCAAAAGGTTTATAGGTTACAAATTCAGTCAAATTTTGTATCAAACGAAATTTCAGCCAGCTGGTCTTTGACAGAAAAAGAACAATAAGGCCGAGCATTATCAAAGAAATGCCGATAAATCCAATCTTTAAAACAAATACCAAACCGGCAAAAGGAGGATTAGTAATTAAAGAAATTATATTGTTGTCCATTTTTTAATCAATTTTTTTCAAAGATTTCACCGACTTTTAATATTTTATGTTCTTCAAACTTATTTCCGATAATCTGCAGGCCAACGGGCAGGTTATTAACTTTGCCACAAGGAAGGGAAAGAGCTGGAAGCCCTGCTAAATTAACCGCAATCGTAAAAATATCAGAAAGATACATTGTTAAAGGGTCTGAAATTTTTTCACCAAGCTTGAAGGCAACGGACGGCGATACCGGCGTTAAAATAAGGTCAACCTTTTCAAATGCTTCTTGAAAATCCTCCTTTATCAATGTTCTCACCTTTTGCGCTCTTTTGTAATAAGCTTCGTAATAACCGACCGATAAAGCATAGGTTCCCAGCATTATTCTCCTTCTTACTTCAGCGCCGAAACCTTTTTCTCTGGATTGAAGATAAACTTCCATCAAATCTTTTGCTGCTTTTTGCGAATACCCGTACTTAATGCCGTCAAATCTTGCCAAATTAGCCGAGGCTTCAGAGGGAGCAATAATATAATAGCAAGGCAAAGCATATTCGGAATGAGGCAGGCTTATTTCTTCAATTCTGGCGCCTAAGTTTTCAAATTTTTTAATCGCCGCTTTCACAATCTTCTCAACCTCAGCATCCATCCCTTTAATAAAATATTCTTTTGGTATTCCTATTTTTAAATTTTGAATTTTGAGTTGTGGTTTTGAATTTTGAATTTTGAATTTTGAGTCTATATCCACACTCGTCGAATCCATTTCATCATTTCCGGAAATTGCTTCAAAAACAATCCTGCAGTCCTCCACTGTCTTGGCCAGAGGCCCTATCTGGTCTAAAGAAGAAGCAAAAGCAATCAATCCGTATCTTGATATTGCTCCATAAGTCGGTTTTAATCCTGTGACTCCGCAAAAAGAAGCCGGTTGTCTGATTGAGCCTCCTGTATCAGAACCTAAGGCAAAAACAGACAGATTGGCAGCTATTGTGGCGGCAGATCCCCCCGAGGAGCCGCCGGGAACCCTGGTCAAGTCATGAGGATTTTTCGTCGGAAAGAAACCAGAATTTTCGGTTGAGCTTCCCATGGCAAATTCATCCAGATTGGTTTTCCCTAAGATAACCGCGCCATGGCTTTTAAGTTTTTTTATTACGGTGGCGTCGTAAGGAGCAATATAATTTTCAAGGATCTTGGAACCGGCAGTACATCTAACATCTTCAACCAGGATATTATCTTTCACTGCCATGGGTACGCCGGCCAAGACAGAAATTTCTCTGCCCTCTAAAATTCTATCATCAATCTCTTTGGCTTGAGACAACGCTAAATCCCTTGTCAAAGTTAAAAAAGCTGAAATTTTTTTGTCTTCTTTGTCTATCTTTTCCAAGAAAGCTGTGGCTAATTCTAACGCCGAAAATTCTTTCTTCGTCAGTTTATCATGAGTTTGAGCAATTGTTAAGTTAGTTAATTCCATTAGAGTATTGGTTTTGTTTTTAAGTATCCGTCCTTTGTTTCCGGCGCTAAATCTAACAATTTTGGATTTTGTCCGCCAGCTGGCGGATTGATTTTTGGATTTTCTTTGTCGTCTCTCATTACATTCTCCATTTCTATTGAATGAGCAGTGGGTTTTATTCTTGAGACGTCAACTTCTTTCAATTTTTCTATGTAATCTAAAACTGAAGAAAGATCCTTTGCGAACTTTTCTTCTTCTTTTTTGGTTATACCAATCCTAGCTAATTTAGCTATATGTTTTACTTCTTGTTTTGAAATCATTTACCGAGCTTTTGCGAAGCGAAAGCGAAGGTGGAGAAGAAGAAATCTTCTTCGACTTTATTTCGGCGCTTCCAAATACTCCGTTTCAACTAAAATATCGTTCAGTTCGTCAAGATTTTCCAAAACCATACCGGCCCCTCTGACAACGGCCGTCATTGGATCTTCAATAATTTTGACGGGAATTTTTGTTTCTTTGGCTATCAAGAAATCAATTCCCCGCAAGAGAGAGCCGCCGCCGGCCATTTGAATGCCCCTGGACATTATGTCAGCCAAAAGTTCGGGCGGAGTTTCTTCAATCGTGCTTTTAATTTCCTCAATGATTAATCTTACGGATTTTTCCATCGCTTTTCTGATTTCTTCCTCATTGACCGTGATTTCCTCCGGCAATCCGGTTACCAGATTTCTTCCGCGCATCGGCATTTCTCTTTTGGGATTCCCGTTTTTGCTCAAAGAATATCCGTTATTCTCCACCCTTCGCTGCTCTTGTGTAGTCGATGAATTTCGTTCATCTCCGCCCCTCGCTGACCGAGCTTCCAAAGGAAGCGAAGGTGGAAAAGAGGACGAAGTTCTCTTTGACTGCGCTCGGGTAGTCGATGAATTTCGTTCATCTCCGCCCCTCGCTGACGCTCGGGTAGTCGATGATTTTGAATTCTTTAAAACGCAGGCTGAACCAATTCCGATTTTAATTTCTTCGGCCGTTCTCTCGCCGATTAATAATTTGTATTCGTTTTGAGCAAAGTGAATAATGTCTTCGTTGAGTTTATCTCCCGCGATTCTTAAGCTCTTGGCTATGACAATTCCCCCTAAAGAAATCACTGCCACCTCAGTTGTCCCTCCGCCAATATCAACAATAAAGTTCCCCCCTGCTTCTTGAATCTCAAGTCGGGCACCGATGGCCGCGGCCATGGGTTCCTCAATCAGAAAAACTTTTCTGGCGCCGGCATTTTCAGTCGCATCTCTGACTGCTTTTTTTTCTACTTCGGTCACGCCGCAAGGTATCCCTACAATTACCCGAGGCCTGGGATTTAAAATAAATCTTTTTCTATCAACTTTGTCAATAAAATATCTCAACATTTGTTCTGTCACTTCAAAGTCAGAGATCACTCCGGAAACCAAGGGTCTCGTGGCAATAATATGAGCCGGCGTTCTGCCAACCATTTTCTTGGCTTCCTCGCCAATCGCCAAAACCTGGCCGGTTTTTTGATTAATAGCCACCACCGAGGGCTCCTGAATGACGATTCCCCTGCCCCGAACATAAACCAGAGAGGTAGCGGTCCCCAAATCAATGGCAATATCTTGAGAAATGCGGGAAAGAAGCTTATTAAACATACTTAAATGGCAGCAATTTTTTAATTTTGACTAATGTGGTTCTTGATTCTCCTCTTTTTTTAATCTCGCAGCTTTTTTTAGCCAAAGTTCTTTCACTTACCACGACTCTAACCTGTATCCCTATCAAATCAGCGTCAGCGAATTTCTCGCCCGCTGATTTTTCTTTTCTATCGTCATATAATACTTCAATTCCTGCTCTCTGTAAATCTTGATATATTTTTTCAGTCAATTTGTTAATTTTTAGGGAGTTTTCAATCCTCATTAAATGAACATCAAAAGGAGAAACTTCTTTGGGCCAGATAATCCCTTTTTCGTCATGATGAACTTCAACAATTGTCGCCATTAAACGCGGCAAACCTATACCATAACACCCCATAACAATTGGTTTTTTTGTTCCGTCTCTGTCTGTAAAGCTTGCTCCCATTGTTTGGCTATACTTCGTTCCTAAATTAAAAATATGGCCAATCTCAACCGATTTAAATTCAGAAACATCGCCTTTGCATTTAAAACACTTTTTAGCCTCCCCCACTTTCTCAATATTAGCTCCGCAACCGCATTTCTTACAAAGCATAATTCTATCTTCGCCGGTTGGAGCTAACATCATAAATTCATGGGAAACCTCCCCTCCAATAGTGCCGGAACTTGCCTCAACGCAAACCGCCTTCAAACCACACTTTTTAAATATTTTAAAATAACTATTTTTAACTTTTCCGTAAAAATTCATCAAATCTTTCTCACTGGTATGAAAGCTATATAAATCCTTCATTAAAAATTCTCGCGTCCGCAAAAGTCCACCGGTTGATCTCATTTCATTGCGAAATTTATCTTGAATCTGGTAAAGATAAAGGGGCAAATCCTGAAAAGATTTAACCCGGCGACGAACAATATCAGTAATCTCTTCTTCGTGGGTTGAGCCCAGAGCTGTCTCTTTCTGGTGCCGGTCCTTTATTTTAAACAAGGGGGGGTCAATATTATTCCAGCGGCCAGTCTCTATCCAAAGATTTTTATTTTGCAGGGCAGGTAAATATAATTTTTGGGCGCCGAGATTCAACATCTCAATATTGATAATATTCTCAATATTATCTAAAACTTTCAATCCTAATGGTAAAAATCTATAAACGCCGCTGATAGTATGTTCAATAAAATCGCCTTTGGTCAGAAATTTATGAGAAATAACTTCCGCATCTTTTGACGTCTCTTTTTTTGTTTTACAAAAAAGTTGCGATTGTAACATACCCGAGCGTTAGCGAAGGGTGAAGATGAACGAAGTTCATCGACTACCTCTCTACGAAATTTTAAAATATTCGGCTGATGTCTTTAATCGTTACCCAAATCATCATCATGATCAATAAAGCAAAGAAAAAGGTCGTAATATTCTGCTCAATTTTTGGAGAAATAGGTTTTTTCCGGATTGCTTCAATTATTAAAAAAAGAAGTTTGCCGCCATCAACAGCCGGAATAGGAAGAATGTTAAACAAAGCAATGTAAACAGAAATCACAGCAATAAATTGTAAAAAATAATTAACTCCCATCTGGCCGGCTTGATTAAATAAAGAGAAAATACCGACCGGCCCCATTAACTGAACTCCTGAACTCTCTCCTTTAATAATATTCTTTATGGCTCCTGACCAACCTTCTATCACGGCCAATGTTAAATTAAATGTAGCTTTTACACCTTGCCAGCCTGATTGCCACCAAGGATAAGATTTTATTGCGGTTCTGACCAAAGCCACGCCCATGGCTCCCTCTCCAGAGGGCGGGTTAATCCGGGGAACCAAAGAGACATCAAAAATTTCTTTTCCTCTTTTGATTGTTAAAGTCACCTCCTCTCCCTTATATCTTTCAGTAAGTTCCTGAACTTCCTTAACTTTATTAATTGTTAATTGTTGATTATTAATTGTTAATTGTTTAATGGTGTCCCCTGGCTTTATTCCTGCTTTTTCGGCCGGCGAGCCTGAAGCAATAGCCGCAATCTGAACTTTAGCATCTCTTAAACTCCCATTCTCTTCATCTGAGATGGCGGTTGGCGCTCCCAAACCCATCACTAAACTTAAAAGAAGGATTGAAACTATCCAAAAAGAGAGCACTCCGCCAAGAACAATTAACATTCTTTGCCAGATTGGTTTTTGAGAAAAACTGCGATAATTTTCTATTACCCGAGCGTTAGCGAAGGTTGAAGATGAAGCGTCAGCTTCATCGCCCCCGCCTTCTTCGCCATAAATTTTTACAAAAGCGCCAAATGGTAAAAGATTAATAGAATAAATTGTTTCGCCAAATTTCTTTCCAAATAATCTTGGCGGGTAACCGATGCCAAATTCTTCAACCTTTACTCCAAAACGCTTAGCTAAAATAAAATGGCCCAATTCATGGATAACCGTCAATCCAATTAAACTGATGAAAGCGACAATTATTGTTAAAATCATAATTTCCTACGAATTTAAGAATATTTACAAATAGTAGAGCAAAGTAATAAAGTTTTCACGGTAAATTTCGCAACGTTTACCCGAATAAATTACTCTGATATTTCTTTCTTCTTTGACTCCCCTATCTTTTCAATTTTCTCATTATAATCATCGATTAATTTCTGAAGTTCGTCTTTGGCGCGAAATTTATCATCTTCTCTGATTTTTCCTAATTTTTCGCCATCCTGAATTTCTCTCCAGGCTTCCTCCCGCCATCTTCTGATCGTTTTCCTGGCTTCTTCCTGTTTATCAGATAAAGCCCGCAGTAAATTTTTTCGATATTCTTCGGTTAAAAGCGGCAAATTAATACGGATTACATCTTTGTCAACAATCGGATTTGAACCGATTCCGGTTTTCTCCAGGGCCTGAGTAATTCCTTGAACATAAGATTTATCCCACGGCTGAATTAAAATTTCCCGCGGTGCAGGCACAGAAATTGCGGCTAATTGTTTTAAAGGAAATTTCTGGCCAAAACATTCAACAACTACATCTTCAACCAAAGAAGGCGAAGCCCGGCTGGTCCTAATTTTTGCCATTTCTCTTTCTAAAAAATTAACAACCTTATCCGTCTCGGGCTTAATCTTGTTAATGATTTCTTTGTAATTGATAATTTTTTCATCCATATGGTTTTTTTACAACTCCATCATTAATATTTCCAAAGCCAATCTCGGATTGACATTGGTGGTAGAGATTAAAAAATTTGTCTCTTGGATAAGCTTGATAATGCTTCTTAGTTTAGTCGATGAACTCCGTTCATCTCCACCCTTCGCTAACGCTCGGGTAGTCAATGAACTCCGTTCATCTCCACCCTTCGCTAACGCTCGGGTACTCAAAGAGTATCCTGCCTGAGAAACTCCATTAACGCTTGAAATCAAAACACCTCTGAAATGCCTTAGCCAAATGTCTAATGTGTCTTTTAAGTTCTGGAACTCTCCGGTTAAATTTTTGGCGTATTGGAAACGGAAAGCCAAATCGGAATTAGAAACTTTAATAAGATCTGATATGACTGTTTTCTGAGTTTTTAATTTTTGAGGGTCTGACATAAAATCTAAAGCCCGCCCGGGCCGTCCGCTGGAAATATCAAGCATTTCTTCAATCTGATTTTTAGAAATGTTCTCATTTTTTAAATATTTCTCTATTTCCTCTCTTTTTACCGGATAAAACTTTAAGGTCTGGCAACGGGAAATAATGGTGGGAAATAATCTTTCCGGATATTCGGTAATCAAGAAAATGAGGGTTTTTCCTCTGGGCTCTTCAAGCGTTTTCAAAAGAGAATTTTGGGCTTCTTGATTCAAGCAATGAGCCTCATCAATTATCGCTATTTTAAAAGGAGCTACAGAGGGCTTTAAACTTAATCTCCAAATGCATTCTCTAATCTGCGAAATTTGAATTTCTTTCTTTACCCGAGCGTTAGCGAAGGGTGAAGATGAACGAAGTTCATCGACTACGGGTTTACCCTTCACCAAATTTTTGGCGGGGGGCTCAATAAAAATAAAATCCGGATGTTGTTTTTTTATTATGTCATCTTTAAAAAGCCATTTTGCAAATTCAACAGCTATGGTTTTTTTCCCTAATTTTTCCTGACCGCAAAATAAATAAGCATGAGCAAGTTTGTCTGACTTAGCTGTCTTCTCTAAAAAATTCCTTTGTTTTTGATGACCAATTAACATTTATTTCTTTGACATTATGCTCTTTTTGTAAATTTCTAAATTTTCCAAGACCACACCTGTTCCCTTCGCCACGCATGATAACGAATCTTCAGCTATGAAACAAGGAACGCCGGTAGATTGAGCAATAAGCTCATCAATATTCCGCAACAAAGCTCCGCCGCCAGACAGAACCATGCCTTTGTCCATAATGTCAGCTGACAGTTCGGGCGGTGTATCGCGAAGCACCGCTTTTACCACCTTAATAATCTCGGAAAGCGGATCGTAAATTGCTTCAGCCACTTCGTTAGATGAAATTTTAATATTTCTCGGCAGTCCCGAAATCAAATCTCTTCCTCTGATTTCAAGGAATTTTTCTTCCTTTTCAGAAATAGCTGTACCGATTTTTATTTTTATTTCTTCGGCCGTCTGCTCGCCTATCGCCAAATTATGCTTTTTCTTAATAAAATCAGAAATGCCTATATCTATTTTATCTCCGGCCGTTCTTAAAGAATGACATGTAACAATTCCTCCCAAAGAAATCACTGCCACCTCTGAAGTTCCTCCGCCGATATCAACAATCATATGGCCGGAGCAAGAATTAATTGGGATGCCGGCACCAATCGCTGCCAGAATCGGTTCTTTGGCCAAGAAAACCTGTTTGGCTCCGGCAGCTGTTCCGGCTTCAATTACCGCTCGTCTTTCGGTGGAAGTTATACCGGCAGGAACACCTATTATCAATTCAGGTTTTAAAAACCGAAAATGACCGGAGATTTTATCAATAAAATAGCGCAGCATCGCCTGGGTCACCCGATAATCGGCAATTACCCCGTCTTTTAAGGGACGATAAACCCTGATCGTGTCCGGAGTCCGGCCGATCATTTCTTTTGCCTTTTCTCCCACGGCCAAAATTTTGTTTTCAGAAAGAGTTACCGCTACCACCGAAGGTTCTCGCAAAACCACCCCTTTTTTAGGGATAAAGACTAAAGAATTACAGGTCCCTAAATCTATGCCAATTTTCCTAATAAATAATGCCATATTTTATTTCAAAATTTCGCAAGAAATTTATTCTCAATTTTACTCTTTTATTCTTTTGATGTCCGCTCCTAATTTCTGCAGCCTCTCTTCTATTTTTTCATATCCCCTATCCACTTGATAGATATTGTTAATCGTGGTCTGTCCCTTAGCTACCAGTCCCGCAATAATTAAAGCGGCGCCGGAACGAATATCAAGAGAAGGAATTTCTGTCCCGTAAAGCTGATTCGGACCGTTGATAATCGCCCGGTGCGGGTCGCAAAATATAATACTGGCGCCCATTTTGTTTAATTCTTCCAAGTATTTCAAGCGGCCTTCGTACAACGGGTCGTGAATTAAAGTAGGGCCTTTGGACTGCGTCGCCAGAACGCCCAATTCCGGCTGTAAATCCGTGGGAATGCCGGGATACGGCAGGCTTTGGATTTTGTCAATTGCCATTCTGCCCGAAGACAGAACCTTGATTGAATTTTTACCTAAAATTTCAAATTTGGCGCCGAAATCTTTCAGTCTTTTTAAAAAAAGCTCAAGAAACTGAATCTCGGCATTTTTAATTAAAACCTCTCCTTTCGTGGCTAAGGTCGCCACAATAAAAGTGCCGGCTTCCAAAGGATCAGGAATAATCGAATACTTAAATCCTTTCAGTTTTTTTTGTCCGATAATTTTTAATGTATGAGTCCCCAGACCTTTGATTTTTACTCCCATTCTTTTAAGAACCTTAATTAACTCTTGAACCTGGTAATCTTGGTCAGCAATTTTTATGGTCGTTTCTCCGGAAACCAGAGAAGAACTCAAAAGAATATTTTCGGTGGCGGTGACGCTAAATTCATTAAGAATAACTTCGCTGGGCTTTAAATTTCCTTCAAAATAGTAAAAATTGTTCTTGATGGAAATTTTAACGCCGCTTTGAGAAAAAGCATCTAAATGTGTATCAATGGGTCTGGCTCCAATCACGCAACCGCCGGGCGGTGGAAATTTAATCTTGCCAAATCTTGCCAAAAGCGGCCCCAGAAGTAAAATTGAACCCCGAAAAAAACTAATCACGTCATAAGGAATTAAAGAAGGATCGACATCCGAACACTTAATTTCAATTTGTCTTTCGCCCAGCCATTTGATTCTGGCTCCCATTCTTTCTAAAATCTTCAGCATTTTAAATACATCTTCAATGAGAGGTAAATTAGAAACCTGACAAGGTTCTTTGGTCAATAAAGTTGCCGCCAATAAAGGAAAGGTGACGTTCTTTGCCCCCATTACTTCCACTACGCCTTTTAAGGGTTTTTCTCCGCGAATTAAAAATTTTTCTGGCATCATTCTCAGTGTAAATCAAAAAAATAAATTTGGCAAATGGCGTAATTTTCGCTAAAATCAGGGTAGGTTAACATCCGTCTATCATGACTAAAAAAACTCGGACTTTCTTATTTTTTATTTTACTGTTTTGTTTTCTAGTGATTGCTCCATCAATCGTTTTTTATTCTTGGGGGTATCGATTTAATTTTGAAACAAAAAAAATTGTAAAAACCGGCGCTTTTTACTTTAAGGTTTTGCCGAAAAGCGCTCAAATTTATCTGACTCCCTTTGATTCTAAAGGGTTGCCTGCCTCAGAAACAAAACTATTGAAAAGAACCGATTTTTTCTTTGGAGCTATTCTAATAGAAAATCTTTTGCCAAAAAGATATGAAATAGAAATTAAAAAAGACGGTTTTTATCCATGGAAAAAAAATCTGGAAATAAAAGAAAACCAGGTCACTGAAGCCAAAAATATTGTTTTGGTCCCGCAAGATATCGGGATTAACCCTTTAATCAAAAATGTAGAGGATTTTTTCCCTTCGCCGGATGAAAAAATAATAATTTTAAAAGAAACAGCTGAAAGTTCCGGCACTTCTTCCCCGCCGGGCAGCAACTCCGCTGGCTGGTCTTTAAAAACTTTTGAAGTCCAAAATAACGTCAAAAGTCAATTAATGGACAGCAAAAATCTTTCAAAAGACGGCCAAGTCTATCTTTTGGATTTAAAATTTTCCTCTGATTCAGAAAGGCTTTTGTTAAAAGTAGATGTCGGCGAAGAGGATTCATCCTCTTCTTCACCCTTTACTGCGGCTCGGGTAAAACAACAGGTAAAATATTATTTTCTTGATTTGACTCAAGCATCACCTAAAGCAATTTTACTTGATTTTCTAACCCAAGCGTTAGCGAAGGGTGAAGATGAAGCAACAGCTTCATCGCTTAACGAAGAATATCAAGATATTTCTTTCCACCCGAATAATTCCCAAAAATTAATTATGCTAAAGAGCGGGGCTATTTTTGAGGCGGATATTGCCCAAAAGAAAATTTCCCAAAAACTGCTGGAAAATGTTAAGTCTTTCCAGGTTTTCAATCAGGATTTTTACTATCTTGACAATTCGGGTTTCCTTTTCAAAACTGATTTTTCCTTTTCAAGTCCGGAGAAGATAAACAAACAACCATTTACCCGAGCCGTAGCGAAGGGTGAAGATGAGAATTTATCCTCATCGCCTTCTTTAGAAAAAGACGGGTCTTACCAGGTCGATGAACTTCGTTCATCTTCACCCTTCGCTAACGCTTGGGCAATTGATGTTTTTTTAGACTGGATTTTTATTTCCGATGGTCAAAAAATATATTTTTTTAATCTTGAATCGAATTCATTTGAAAAATTTTTTGAAACAAAGAAACAATTGAAGATTTCTGCTGATTCTAAAAAAATAGCTTATGCTTCCGATTATGAAATATGGATTTTATTTTTAAAACCGGAGCTTGGCCAACCTCAAAAAGAAAGCAAAGAACAGCTGTTTATTGCTCGTTTTTCAGAAAAAATGGGCGAGATTTTTTTCTTCACCAACCATTATCTAATTTTTAATTCAGGAGGCAAAATAAAAATCGCCGAGACCGACGACCGAGATATTATCAACATTATTGACCTGGCTGAATTTGAGTCTCCAAAGATATTTTGGAATCAAATATACAAAAAATTATTTATTTTAAGCAACGGAAATTTTTACAGTTCAAAGGTGCTTATCCCTTAATTTTGGCTGGAGCCTCAATGATTTTTTCTTTAAAAACTGTCCAGTTTATTTCACCTTTTCCTGCCAAAGAACATATTTCTCTAAACTGACAATACTGACACTGCCAATCTTGCGGCCAGGTAGGTATTCTATCCGGAATAATATTTAAGTCAATTTTCTTTTTTAAATTTACCAGTTCTTCCAGAAGATTTTCGGCTCGTTTACGGTCATAATTAATTAAAAATTCTTTTAATCCCTGAGTATCTTTGTTAACGTAAAGCAAAATACCTTTTGGAATCTTAAAAAAATGGAGATAGAGTTGAATCTGGTTAATATTTTCTTCTTTTGGCGCGTCTAAATTCTTAAAAATCATACTATTCATGCTTTTAATGTCTAAAACATACAAATCTTTTCTGTCACTTAGGATAGCATCCGCCCTGCCTGAAATTATTTCCTGAGGACCGATATCTACCTCGGCGGTGATAACTCTTACGTCTTTCATCGCCACGAGAGACCGCATAATGAGCTGATGAATATAGTCTCCATGGTCAAACATCCGCAAGACTCTCGCTTCCATTTCTTCCCGGGGCGCTTTTTTAAATTTAAAAAATATCACCCGGCCGCACTTACCCGCATCCGTAATATAAAAATGATGCTGTTCTTTGTCTTTTTGTCTGTCCAAATAAAATTTGTCAATTAGTTCCTTTAGCATTGTGTCTACTTGAAAAGCTTTACCCGAGCGATTGAAACTTCATTGCCGAGCGGATTACCTTTTTGCCCACTGGGGAGCTTTCCTTGCTCTTTTTAAACCGAATTTTTTTCTTTCCCGCATTCTCGGGTCACGAGTTAAAAACCCCGCTCTTTTTAATCTTTTTCTGAAATCAGGATTAAAAATCACCAAAGCTCTGGCTATTCCGTGCCTGACAGCTTCTGCTTGCGCATGAAAACCGCCTCCTTTTACTTTAACCTCAATCCGGAATCTGTCCAGACATTTCATTTTCTCTAAAGCAGACTGAGCAATCCCTTGAAGCTCTAAACTTGGAAGATAAAGATTGTAAGGTTTTTGATTGACTAAAAACAATTTTTCACCACGGGTAAAAAGTCGAACTCTCGCGACCGCTGTTTTCCTCCGGCCAGTCGCTTCAAAATAACGCTCAATTTCGGGCGCTGGTTTTTTTTCAATCTTGACTTTCGCCGGCTTTTTTGGTTTTTTCTCTGGTTTCTCCTTTCCTTTTTTTTCTTCTTTTGATTTTCCTTTCTTTTTACTGATTTTTTCTACCATATTCCGTTTTTAATATTATATTTATACATTATTCTTTATATTATACTTATACATTATTTTTTAAAAAAAACAATCCCCGCCCTCTAAGCTTTATGTTTTATGGTTTAATTGATTATCGAAATTTAAATTTATTTTCTTTTCTGTAAACCATATTAATACAGAGCATAGAGGGCGGGGTTAAGAAGACTCTATCTTTTCTTCTTCTTCTTGGCTGCTTTTTTCTTTGCCATATGTTTGAGCAAATTGTTTTTTAAAAGATTTTCGCAAATAGTCGACCGCTATCTATAGTGAAGTTATAAAATTTTAATTTATTACCCGAGCGAAGCGAAGGGTGGAAAAGAACGAATGTTCTTTGACTACTTTATTATTTCATTATTTCACTTCAGACAACCCTGTCAAGTGTGAATAACTAAAAATTAAAAATTTTTTAATCTTTAAATCCTAAATGCTGAATTTCTTCCTCTAAATTTATTTTAAATTTCTTTTTTACTTTCTTTTTTGCTAAATTTATCAATCTCATCACATTTTTTGCTTTTCCTCCTCCTAAATTGACAATAAAATTAGCGTGGATTTTAGAAATTTGAGCCTCGCCTATTTTTTTTCCTTTTAAACCGCATTTATCAATTAACCAAGCAGCAGGAATTGCTCCCATTTTTTTAAATTTTTTCAATTCTTTCGGCCTCGCACTAAAAATTTTATTTCGGTACCGGGTAAAATTCTTAAAAACGGACCCGGCTGAAGGATAATTCAAGGGTTGTTTTTCTTTTTTATAATTTAAATATTCTTTAATCTTTTTTTGGATTTCTTTCTTCTTTCCTTTTCTTAATTGAATGTTTGCAGAAAGAATAATTAAATTTTTATTGCGTTTAAAAATGCTGTCCCTATAACCAAATTGGCAATCGCTTAATTCATAATTCTTAATTCTTAATTCTTCTGTATCAAACACTTCAACTTTTTCAATAATATCTTTCATTGATTTTTGAAATGCCCCGGCGTTTCCATAAATCGCTCCTCCAACAGTTCCCGGAATTCCTGCTATCCACTCTATCCCCGTCAATGATTTTTCGATTGAAATATTTACTAATTTACCCAATGGTACTCCAGATTCAGCACCAATTTTACAATTTACAATTTTCAATTTCCGAGCTTCTGCAGGCAGAAGCGAAGGGGAAGAAGAGACACCCCTCTTCGCCCTACAATTTTCAATTTTAATTACTAATCCATTAAAACCTCTGTCAGAAACTAAAATATTGCTTCCTCCGCCCAAAATAAAAAACGGCAATTTCAATTTCTTTGCCATTGCGACAGCTCTAATTAAATCTTCTTTTGTTTTGGCTGTAAAAAAATATTTCGCCCTTCCGCCAATTCTGAAAGTATTATAATTTTTCAGCGAAATATTTTTTTTAACACCGGGCAAAAACCTATTGATATCAATTTGTTTCTTTATTTTCATTATTCCTCTTGTATTTTAGCATATTTTTTGTACAATAAAATTGGGCGGATGGATAGCACTCACTAAAAACTTAGGTTTGGAGTTAACTCATCCGCCCTTTTTAGTTACCCGAGCGAAGCGAAGGGTGGAGAAGAAGGGAACGTTCTTGGAGTACCCGAGAGGGCGATGAGGACTTCGTCCTCATCTTCACCTTCGCTTCTTTCGGAAGCTCGGTAAGCGAAGGGTGGAGAAGAGCTTTAGCTCATTGACTTCCTCAAAAAAAACAACAAGTCTCGCTCGAGGGAGACTTGCTGTCAACTTAGAGAAGTTCCTTTCGGAACACTCACTAACCAGATATTAACAAATTCAAAAGATTATGTCAAGTTTTTCACTAATTTCCAATAATTTCTTTAATTTGAAGCTCCCATGACGGATTAATCCTGATTGCTTCTTCAGCTTTTTTATTTGCCAACTCATCATCTCCCATAATCTTTGCTACCTGAATGACGATCAGGTGAGAACGGCCCATCTGAGGTTCAAGTTCCAAGGCTTTTTCCGCCAAAGAAAAAGCTTCCTTAAATTCCCCTTGGTATAGTTTGGTTTGGATTAATTCCCAATAAGTTTGCTGATTTTTCGGACTAAGCTCAATTGCCCTTCTTAAAACCATCTCTGCCTGAGAAAGCTTTTGCGGGTCAATCCTAACATAAGCATTATAAATTTGCCCAAGTTTAAGGTAGACTCGCATATTTAACGGGGACTGCTTTATGTTTTTCTCTAATTCTTCGCTTATAAAATCGAGTTCTGCTTTATAGTCTTGAAGAGAAACTGTATTTCCTAATTCGGAACGGGCAGCTAATGTAAGATCAGCAAACTGCTCTACCACTTGGTATCTTCCAACCGAAGAAAAGTTCAATGTTTTTTTATACAGTGAAACCCTTTCTTTAGAACTTTTAACCTGAAGAGATTTTATCACGTAAGAGTCAGTCTTCAGAGGTTTAATTACAAACTCAAAAAGAGAAAAAACTAACAAAATGAAAAGAATTACCGCCGTCAATTGGCGAGCAAAGCGAGACAAAAAAGAGGACGAAGACCTCTTTGCCTGTATTTTAAAATTATTTCTTACTCGAAGAACCGCGGTTCTTCTCCACTCTTCGCTTCGCTCGGGTACTCGAAGAACCGCGGTTCTTCTCCACTCTTCGCTTCGCTCGGGTACTCGAAGTTCATCGACTCCTGTCTTTGGTCCGTAATTTTCTGAAGAGATTAAACCGATAAATCCGAGGGTTAAAAAAAATATCATATAGCTTGAAACCATATCAAAAACGGTCAGATTTTGGACAAAATAAGCAATCAAAATAGATGAAAAAATTCCGGCTGTCAAAAAATCAATAGCTTTGCGATAATATTGCTTCCATAAAATCCAGAAAGCCGCCACAAGAATAGTTAAATAACTGAGGAAACCTATTATTCCCGAAGTAATTAAAGTGTCAAAGATAATGTTATGAGCGCGGTCATACCAAACATCAGCGCCGCATCTAGCCGTGCCCAAACAAGGATCATAATATTTAGTAAAGGTAAATTCAAAATTCTCAAGCCCCCAACCTAATAAGGGTTTCTCTAAAAAGCCCTGCCAGGCTGCCTGCCAAACAATAAATCTTCCGCCGAATGTTTCACCAAAAGTTCTCTCAATTATTTGTTTTCGGACAAAGCTTTCAGGCTGGAAGACAAAAAACGTAAAGACAATTATAAAAATCACAAATAAGGCTAAAAATGAAAGGCCGAGCGTCTTTAATTTTCCTTTTTGATTGAGAGCCAGCCATAAAAACAAAAGCAAAATCAGGCCGCCAAAAAAAGAAAAGTTGGCTGCTCTTGCTCCGCTAAAAATCAGCTCAAAACCCATAATCAAAAAACAAACTGAAGAATAAATTCTTAAGGCGCCCCTTGATTTAAAAAATAAATACAGGGCTAAAAATAAATCAAAAAGCAAATAGGCCCCCAAAAAAGAATCGTTACCAATTGTGGCTCCTCCTCTCATGGAAGGACTTTTTGAAAATAATGCTATCAAGCTTAAAATAACGCCGACGAAAATTGAAACCGAAAAAATTTTCAGCCAATCTTTTTCCTTAAAAAAAGAAGAAACTACAAAAAAGAAAGCTAATAAATGAAGCATCATCAAAACACCTGTCATCCGTTCAAATTTTGACCAAAAACTATAGGAAGGGTCTACTCCGAAAAGAGAAGCAATAATTAAAATAGCAGTGAATAAAACCAAACTTAATAAGATAAAGTTTAAGCGCGGCCGATATTTTGGATAGAAAATGACCAAATTCAGCCAGGAAAAAAAGATGACTTCAGCCAATCCCATAAAATAGAGACTTTTTGGTCCGACAAAAGGAAAGAAAAATTTAGAACTCAAAATCAAGGGCGTAAATAAAATTAAGATGGTACCCCAAAAAATAATCGTCTTTAAAATTTTTTCGGTTCCAATTTCCGTCTTTTCTCCTTTTGACTCTACCTCTCCTATTAATTTTCTTTCTCTTTTTTCTCTAGAACTTTTACCCATAGTTTTTATGTTGTTTTTTAATATCCTAATTCCTTCAAAAGCTGTTCAACCTGAGGGGCAAACTCAGGTTTTATCTTTAAAAAATTTTCTGCCGTCTCTTTTGCTTTTTCTCTTTTGTCCGTATCAATATAAGCATTAATAAGATCTTCCCATAAATAAAGGTCTTGAGAATCAAGCTCTATTCCTTTTTCATAAAGAGGAATCAAAACATTAATGTCTTCTCCGGTTTCTTTAAGAATTTCTATGCCTTCTTTTAAGTTTTCTGTATCCCTCTGCCAATCAAAACCCAAGTTTTCTAATTCTTTTAATTCTGAAAGAGCTAATTCATATTTTCCCGTTATTTTATAACCCCTTGCCAAATACCATCCTGACCAGACAAAACGCGGCTCCAAATCCTTTGCTTTCTGCAAAAACTCAAGGGCTTTTTCCTTATTCCCCTGTAAAAATCGTGTCTGGGCAAAAATAAAGTAAACTTGCTGATTGGTCGGACTTAATTCAAGCGCTTTCTCTAATACCTTTTCGGCCAAGACCAGTTTTTCTTCATCCTCGGTAAATTGATAAAAATAATTATAATGTCTTCCTAAAAATAAATAAAGGCGGAAGTCCAAAGGATTTTGGGTAATGCTTTTTTTAAATTCTTCTTCTGCTAATTGGAAGCCCTGATTCAATAATTCTTTATTTTGGCCGGTTTGAACGGCCAATGCGCTTATTTTCATGGAAAATTGCTCGGGCGTTTCAAACTTTGCCATTGATGATGCCTTAAACGCTTTTTGAAAATTTGAAAGCGATTGCTCTAAAGGATAAGCGATTCCTTTGAGAATAAATTTTGAAGCCCGGGCAGGTTGAATATTTCCAAGAAAAAAAGTAAGGATTGTTAAAACTATCAAGACAACTCCGATAAAAGACGGCAAAGGAACAACCTTTTGCCTATTCTCTTCTTTGTCTTCCCGAGCGACAGCGAAGTCAAAGAGTGCTTCGCTCTCTTTTCCACCTTCGTCCCGTAAACGGGACTCGGTGGCGGAAGAAGAAGATTTATCTTCTTCGCGCTGGGGAGAAATCAAAAAACTGACAAAAGCCAAGCTTAAAAAAAACATCATATAGCTTGAAATCATATCAAAGACAAAAAGGTCTTGGAAAAAATAAACCAAAAGTAAAACAACCATTCCTAAAGGAATTATGATATTTTTCTTCTTGCCTGCCTTCGGTAAAAGTTTTAATAATCCGAAAATGGCAATGCCAAAAATAGACAAATAACTTAATAATCCTATGATTCCCGAGCTAACTCCTGTCTCCAAAACAATGTTATGTGCCCTGTCATACCAAATGTCATTAGTAAGAGTAAGTTTAGGGTCAAAATATTTGGCAAAAGGCACGTTGAAATTTTCCAAACCCCAGCCAAGCCAAAACCTTTCCTGCCAGGCCTGCCAAGCCATGTCCCAAAGTATTAATCTTGACTGCACATTGCCGGACTGCCACAATTCGGCCATTTTTTCTTTTGTAAAATCAAGCTGAAAAAATCCCGATGCGCCCAATACCAACAAAATCACTAACAAAAAAGCAATATTTTTAAGCTTTCTCTTTCCGGAAGAAAACAAATAAAACATTAAAGAACCGAAAATTAAAATAACCGTTCCGATTACAAAAGCCGAAACCGCTCCCTTGGTAAAGCCACCGGGATTAAAAAATAAAAGAAAGAGAAAAAGAGTTAAAGCCAGCCCGTAAAAAATCCGCCAGAGTCCTGATTTTACAACAAGCAAAATTAAGACAAAAAAGATATTAAAAAGAAGATAAGATGAAAAAAAAGATGAGTTGCCAAGCGTTCCTCCGCCGCGAGTGATTGGATCTTTCGAAGTTAAAGCGTAAAAAGAAATCAAAACGCATGCCAAAATTGAAACCGATAAAATTCTTTCCCAATATTTTCTTTCCTTAAAACAGCTGGTCAAAACAATGTAAAAGACGAACAAATGGAAAAATGTCAAAAGCCCGGTCATCCTTTCAAAAACGCTCCAAAAGCTTCTTTCAAAATTTACGCCAATAATGGAAGTTAAAACAAGCACTCCCAAAAATAGAGTAATAGCTATTGTTAAAGGAGTAATTCTCGGCCTGTATTTTGGGTTAGAGACCGCCAACAAAATATAAGCAATAAAAACAATATCAACAACAATTCTGAAAAAAATAGTCTTTGGAACGACAAAAGGAAAAAAATAATCCCTGATGAAAATAAAAGGAGTAAATAACGCTAAATAAGTTCCCCATTCAATAATTTTAAAATATATATTTTCTAATTTATTTTTGTCTGGCATAGGTGGGAACTATTTCTTTTAATATCTTTATTATAGCTTCTTTATCTCCATTATCGGCTGCTTTTTTTAATTTATCTAATCCTAAATTTAATTTTTCTTGATTAATATTAGAAAGTTTAGCCATAAAAATCTTCTGATTTTGAGTTAAAATCGTACCCTCTTCAGCAGTTAATATTTCTTCAAAAAATTTTTCACCGGGCCTGGGTTCGGTAAAAACAATCGGAATATCTTTATCCGGCTCAAAACCGGAAAGCTTAATCATTTCTTTGGCTAAATCTATTATTTTAATTGGTTCTCCCATATCTAAGACAAAAACCTCTTCTCCCTCGCCCATAGCTCCCGCCTGCAAAACCAGAAGACAGGCTTCAGGAGTCGTCATGAAATATCTTTTCATTTCAGGATGAGTAATTTCTATTGGCTCTCTTTTTTTGATTTTTTCCCTGAAAATTGGAATGACGCTTCCCCGACTGTCTAAAACATTTCCAAATCTTACCGAGATAAATTTGGTCTTGCCATTTAAGGTTTGACAAATCATTTCTCCAATTCTCTTGGTAGCGCCCATTACCGAGGTGGGATTTATTGCTTTGTCCGTTGAAATAAAAACAAATTTTTCCGTACTGTATTTTAAGGCGGCCTCGGCAACAATTTTCGTGCCAAAAGCATTATTTTTTACGGCCGTATCAGGATTCTTCTCCATTAAAGGCACATGTTTGTAAGCGGCGGCGTGAAATACAATGTCGGGATGAAATTCTTTAAAAATGCGTCCGACTTTTTCTTCGTCTTTGATATCAACTATCACGGGCATTTTATTTAATTTCGGGAAGTTATCTTCCAATTCTTCCGAAATATTAAAAATGCCTGTTTCATCCTGATCCAATAAAATTAAAAATGAAGGTTTAATTTTGGCGATTTGCCGAGATAACTCAGAACCGATAGAACCTGCCGCTCCCGTAATTAAAACAGTTTTATTTTGAATAAAATTTTCAATTGATTTTTGATCCAAAGAAATAGGTTCCCTGCCCAGCAAATCCTCCATTTCAACTTCGCGAAGCTGTCCCAAACTCACCTGTCCGGAAATTAACTCGTTGATAGAAGGAACCACTTTAATCTTTTTTAAACCGGCTTTTCTTCCGTTTTCTACTGCCTGTTTAATGGCCCTTGACCCGGCTGAAGGTAAAGCAATAATAAGACTCTCAACATTCCCTTCTTTTACTATTTTTGGAATATCGTTAATTTTACCCAAAACCTTTAATCCGTGAATTAAAACCCCGCTTTTGGCCTGACTGTCGTCCACAAAGCCCACGGGCAAATAGGCGCTATTAGGAGAACTTAAAATGCTTCTTAATATTTGCTCTCCGGCATCACCGGCTCCCACAATTAAAGTTCTTTCTTTTTCTTCTGCAGCGCTTTTTGGAAATACCTTAAGATAAATCCTTTTGGCAAACCTGATGCCGCCGCAAAGAATAAAAATGAAAAAATAAGCTATAAAAAGAGTTGAACGCGGAAAACCGGTAAAAACAGGTTGGTCTCTTAAAACAAAAAAAGCGGCGGTCAATAATAAAAAACTTAAACCGATCGCCTTGACTAAAGATATTAATTCTTCTGTGCTGACATACGCCCAGGTAAAATAATAAAGTTTGAGGAAGTAAAAAATAGGCAACGTAATTATCAAAGCTAGAAAAATAATGCCGTAAATGTTCAAAAAATAACCGCTGGGTATTTGACCTTCAAACCTGACCAAAAAAGCCAACCAAACCGAAAGGAATATCAAGGCCGCGTCCAAAACCAAGAAAGATAACAATCTAAAAATAGGTCTTTTTTCAGCTAAAATATTTTTAAATTCTTTTTTCGTTTTCATTGATAAAAATTTCGGATACAATTTATCACATATTGAATTTGTTCGCCAGTCAACTCCGGGTACATAGGCAGAGAGATTACCCTTTCAGCTAATCTCTCTGTATAAGGAAGGTTAAAATGAGAAAGCCCCAAACCCGGCTGCTTGTGGTTTGCTATTGGGTCTTTAATTAAGGTTTCCACTCCCTTTTCTTTCAAAAAATTATACAATTCATCTCTTTTTTCCGCAGTTAATACGTAATTTTGGAAATTATCAAAATGTTTCTCATCGGAATCTGGCGAGGGCGGCAGTTTTACTCCTTTAACATCGGCTAGCCCCTTCTGGTAAAGGAGAGCAATTTCCCTTCTTCTTTCAATATATTGAGGAAGATATTTAAACTTCAAGTTTAAAATGGCTGCCTGGATATTGTCCAATCTTGAATTGAAACCAAAACAAACTATTTCAGTTTTAGTTTTTTGGCCATGGTCTCTAAGAAGACGGACTTTTTCAGCCAGGCTTTCATCATCGGTTGTTAAAACACCGCCGTCGCCAAAACATCCTAAAACCTTAAAAGGATACAAACTGAAAGAGCCGGCCAAACCAAAACTGCCCGCCATCTTACCCTCATACTTTGAACCTATGGCCTGAGCGGCATCTTCAATAACCATTAGATTATGCGATTTCACAATTTCCATCAATTTATCCATCTCGCACATCCTGCCATTTAAATGAACGGGTATTACGGCTTTGGTTTTTTTAGTAATTGCCGCCTCTAATTTATCAATATCCATTGTGAAATCCTCTTTTACGTCCACCAGGATAGGTTTTGCTCCTACTTGTACAATCACCGCTATTGAAGCAACAAAAGTATGAGAAACAGTAATCACCTCGTCTCCCGGGCCAATACCCAGGGCTTTCAAAGACAGAAACATTGTGTCCGTGCCCGAATTTAAACCCACGGCATATTTTGCGCCGACGAAAACAGCCATATTTTTTTCAAATTCTTCAACGTCTTTTCTCAATATCAAATCACCTCTTGATAAAACATCATCAATCGTTCTTAAAACTTCTTCTTTTATAATTTGGTATTGTTTTGGAATGTCTACAAAAGGTACTTTGTAAGCCATATGATTAAATTCTTATATAACAAGGCGAATTCATCTTGTATGTTTCCAAAATAACTTTCTTTACTTCTTCGGGGGTCTCGGCGATAAAAGACTTGAAATTGGGCAAATGTTCCAAAACTTTTATTTCTTCGTTTTCGGCAATGAGATTGTGACTAAAACCTAAAAATTTATATGCCTTACTGCCTTTAACGCCGATAATTTTCACGTTGGCATTATGTAAGCAAACGGCATTGCGAACCGCCTCGTAAGGCCGAAAGGTGACAAAATTGATCATCGAATATACGTACGGCTTAAAGCCCGACAATGCCAATCCTGCGGCAATTATCATTGTGCTTTGTTCGGTTACGCCAAAATTAAAAAATCTGTCGGGGAATCTTTTGCAAAATTCTTCAATATAATTAAAACCGACGTCGGGAATAATTAAACATATGGCTGGATCAGCTTCCGCTAACTGTATTAATGTGTTTATAAAAATTCTTCTTGAATCTTGTTGTTTGATTATTTCAGCCATTTGAATTTAATTCTTTTAACGCCCTCTGATATTCTTCGTCGGACGGCGCCTTATAATGCCATATATTATCCCCCTCCATAAAGCTCACTCCCTTTCCTTTAATTGTTCTGGCAATAACAACCATCGGTTTTTCTTTTTCCAGCGCAGGTTCGGTCAGCGCTTTTTCTATTTCCTCAAAATTATGCCCGTCAATTTCTCGCGCTTCCCAACCAAATGCTTTCCATTTGTCTTTTAACGGCTCAATGCCTAAAATTTCTTCAATCTTGCCCATTCCTTGCAATTCGTTCGCGTCCACAATAACAAATAAATTGTCCAATTTATGATGGGCAGATATTAATGCTGATTCCCAGGTAGTTCCCGTCTGCATTTCTCCATCTGACATTAAAACAAAAACTTTCCCTTTTTCCTTTTTCATCTTCTTTGCGAGAGCAAACCCAACTCCAAAAGGCAGCCCAAATCCCATTGACCCTCCGGCCGCCTCTATGCCTCTTACATTAGGTTCCACAAGTCCAATATATTTACTGCCGTCTTTGCAGTAAGTTTCCAAATCTTCTTTTGGTATAATCCCTTTTTGGGCTAAAAATGCGTAAATTGCCGCCGCAACCCAGCCCTTAGAAATAACTATCCTGTCCCTGTCTTCTTTTAGATCTTTATCTATGTCGGCAATGCTGTAAAGAACGGTCAATATGTCTATACAAGAAAAATTTGAACCTATGTGAGAAGTTTGGGCTTCATAAATCAAACGAAGGACGGTTTTTCTTATTTCCAAGGAGATTTCTTTGTAGTTTTTAAGATTATCCATTAATAAAATAATTTTATTATCGTCTTTATGATTATCTTTATATCTAACATAAAAGACCTGGTTTTTACATATTCTAATTGGAGCTTGATTTTCGTCGGCCGGATCTTTTCCATATATGCTTTTTCAGGATCCGCGCTCCCCTTTAGAATCTCGCTTTCGTGAAAATTCCATAGGGATGCATTATCGGTCATGCCAGGTTTTATAGAAAGAATAGCTTTTCTTTCATCGTTTGTCATCATATCTACATACATTTTAACCTCAGGCCTCGGCCCCACCAAACTCATCTCTCCTTTTAACACATTGATTAACTGAGGCAGTTCGTCCAATTGATATCTCTTCAAAAAATGGCCTATTTTCAACAAACGAGGATCGTCGCCGGCAGTTGAAGGACCTCCTAATTTTTCGGCGTCCGGCACCATGGTTCTGAATTTAAAAATCTTAAAGTTCTTTCCGTTTTTCCCTGCTCTTTCACCCCTGTAAAAAGTCTTTCCCGGAGATTCCAGCTTTATTAAAATCGCAATAACCAAAAACAAAGGAGAGACCAATATCAACCCAAAAAGAGAAAAAACAATGTCAAACAGTCTTTTTAGCATTATACTTTAATTTATCTTTTTTAACCAAAATTTTCAAGTCTAATTCAAATAAACCGCCCGCTCTAAAAAGCGGGCGGTTTATTATTTTTAGTTCAGGCAAAACGAAAACTATCTATATTCTTTTTTTGTTTTTTTCCAGCCAATCTATAAAAAAGCTGAATTCAGCCCGATAAAGTTCCGACCGGAAAACTCGGAGAAAAAGCAATCGCACCGGCCAAAAAAATTAAAGATAAAATTTTAATTACATCTTTATAAGTATGAATAATTTTTTCCATATTCCTAATCCCTAAGAAGCTAACCCCTAAAAAGCTTTATTATTCCCCAGGCCGACCCTAATCCATAGCCAATATGCCGAGCCCCAAAAACCAAAAGCATCACAAAAAACAATCTAACATCTTTTTTACGGAAAGCTATTTTTGCAGAAAAAAACAAAGAAAGTAAAATATAAGGCCAAATGCCCAAAGGCAAAGTTAAAATGAAAATCAAAGGAATATAGTGCCTTAATCTTAAAGGAATTTTAACAAATTTCAGAGGATAAATCGCCCAAATACCATCTTTAATATTATGCACGAAAAAATCTTTAAGGTTGGATTTTGGATAATAATAACTGACAATTTCAGGATGCAAAAGAATTTTCCCTCCGGCTTTTTTAAGCCGAAGATTAAATTCCATATCCTGGCTCCGAATGAGATTCTCGTTAAATAATCCGATTTTATCAAAAACTTCTCTTTTATAACAGCCGCCAAAAACCGTATCAACCCATTTTGGCTTATCTGTTCCTTTCCTAAATTGAGAACCGCCAACCCCAAAAGGATGAGAAAGAGAAATAGCAATAGCTTGGGCCCAAACGGTATTTTTACTAGGCAGAGTTTTCATTACTCCGCCGACGTTATCAGCACCACTTTCTCTCAAATATTTAACGCATTTTGAAATGTAATATTTTTCATAGCCGGCGTGAGCGTCCATTCTTAAAATCACTTCTCCCTGCGCGTTTTTGATTCCGATGTTTAAAGCAAAGGAGGTAAATTTATTGGGATTTTCCAAAAATTTAATAAAAGAATATTTTTCTGAATATTCTTTGATGATTTCTCTTGTTTTGTCTTCTGACATTCCGTCAACAACCAAAATCTCCAGGCTTTCTTTCGGATAATCCTGTCCCAAAATTGAATCCAAACATTTCCCAATATATTTTTCCTCGTTCCTGCAAGGAATAATTATTGAAACAAAAGATAACATTTTCGAGTCCCAAAATATGTTTATAACGGGGCCAATAAGTTTTAAGATTTAAGTAATAAAAAAACGCCGAAAAATATAACAACAATTCCCAAAATTTGATAAAAAGAAAGATATTCTTTGAATAAAAACCAGGAAGCAATAGTGATTAATGAAAAACTAAGGCCAATTGATATGGGATACATAATATTTAACTGTATTTTTGACAAAGCAAACAGCCAAAAGAAAGAAGCAGTTGCAAAAAAGAATAATCCTAATAATAAATAGGTATTTTGAAAAATTTGAAAAATTAAACCAATGAAATTAACTAAAGAAAAATCTAATTTTCCAATTAGAGTTATGCCTTTTTTAAGTAATAAATGGGCAGTCACACTAAGAGAGACTGATATTCCCAGCAATAAAAATGGTTGATAAATCATAAATTTTGAATGTTTTAAATAAAATTAATATGAAGAGGCGGCTCGCCCTTTAGTTCTTTTAAGGAAATATCCCCATTTTTTAAATCCCATAAATATTCATTTACTTTGTGCTGAAGACAAAGGGTGCCACACATTGTTTCAGCATTAAACCTTTCTGAAGCAATAAGGTTAAGAACTTCCTGATATCGTTTACTTTTCCAAATTTTCTTAAAAGAAGTGTCTGCAACATTACCAATATGAAACTTTTTATACTTTCTATTAAACAACATACCGCAGGGAGCAACAAGTCCAGAGCCAGACAATTGCATTATAAAAGCCGGCCCATAACACCTTGAATACTTGCGTTTTCCGCCACTTAAAATTTTAGACCATTTTGCTTTCACTAAATATTTTTCATCAGAGAAAGATTCTGCTTTTTTTAGAATATCAACCAATCCAAAATATTGAGAATAATTTACTCCCAAGGTGCCTGTTTCGTCATCGCTACAATGCTTAATGACCGCGTAGTCAACGCCTAACTCTTTGCCGAGTTTGGCAAATGGAATAATTTGATCGGAAAATTGAGGCAATAAAACCATCTGCAGACCTATGGTGACGGGGAGATTTTTCTCTTTTTTAATTTTTACACATTCCTTTATGGTATTATAAACTTTATAAAAACATTCTTCTTGGCAACCCATAATTTGAGCGTAACGAGCAGGGTTGACGGCTGAAATATTAAACCTCAAATAGGTTAAACAAGGCAAAATCTCTTCTAATTTTTCGTCTTTTAATAAATAACCGTTTGTCCCCAAAGCCATATCCAAACCATTGCTCTTACCTTTTTTAATTGCATCATATAAATAAGGAGAGCAAGTGCTTTCGCCATCGCTAACAAAGCTTATAGCTTTTACTCCAATCTCTGCAGCGTCGTCAAGAAATCTAAAAATTACATCTTTGGTCATCTTTTTTTCATCGTTCGCTTGAAGCTGGCCGTAACAATAAACACAACGATAAGTGCATCTGCGAGTTAAAGCGCAGTCTATAGTAATGGGGGCAATCCTTTCCCCTCTCAACCATGCCTCAACTCTTTCTTTATGCCAGTTTAATTTATAGCCATCGAGTATTAATTCTTTCATTGAAATTTCTTAAATAATTTATTATTTAATCTTTCGCCTGGCGGCTGTCAGGGAATTTGTCGCAAAGTCAACTTTGGTCTCTTTTCCTTTTTTGAAGTAATAATCTTTTATTAAACACAGGTATCCTTTAAGAATCCGCAGCAAAGAAGACGGCGTAGTAATCTTGGACACGCCCCACTTTCTTTGACCCAATCTTGAAGGGACTTCGGCAAACAGATAACCCTTTTTTGCCAACCTTATTAAAATATCGGTTTGAAAGAAAAAATCATTCCTTCTACAATCTATCTTTTTTAACAGGGATTTTCTATAAAGAACCGTTCCGTTGGTATAATTAAAATTAACAAAAAAGGTAAGGTTCACAATAAAGAGATAAAAAAAAGAAAGGAAGTTTCTTAAAAAGGACCTCACTTCTTTGTTAAAAACAAAAGGAATAACAATATCTACGTCATCAAGCAGTTTGTAATAACGTAAAATTTCTCGGGGATCATTCTCATTATCTCCCGGGATTAAAACAACAGCGTCGCCGAAAGCCCCATCAACCCCATCCCAAAAAGAAGCGCCCATACCTTTTGGTTTTTCGTGGGTAATCATTTTAACCACCTCCGGATTCTCTTCCATCTTTTTTTCCACGAGTCTTTGCGTAGAATCTATGCTTCCATCGTTTACCACAATAACTTCACCCCTAATACCAAATTCTCGCATCGCAGAAAGGGAATTATCAATCACCAACAAAATGCTTTTTTCTTCATTGAGAGCTGGGATAATGATAGATAAACTCATAAATTAATTACACTCTTATGTATGCCGCTTTGTTATCACGAATCCATTCCTGAACAAGTTCAGGAAATGGTTTTATCTCAGTATAAGGATCAAAAACTTTTAAATTAATCAATTTCATCAGGGCAATATCGACTTGACCGCAACAATGCGAGGGACCAAGAAATTTAAAATAATCATTGGCGCCAGTACCGACGAATTTAACATTAAGGTTTTGCAAAACAACATCATTTCTAATTTGTTCAATTGCCCTAAAAACCAAAAAATTTACTATTGTATATACAATAGGCTTTAAGCCACTCAGCGCCATGCCCGAGGCAATACCAACCATTCCCTGCTCCATAACGCCGCAATTAATAACGCGGTTGGGAAATTCATCTTTCAATTTATCAATAGCGCTAAATCCCATATCGCCGACAAGCAAATAATACCTTTCGTCTTCACGAAAATTCGGCACAATAGAATTTAAAATTTCTTTTCTAAAATTAACATTATCCATTTGATTCATAATTTTTCCCCATCTTTAAATCATCGTCAGTTGGAAGACGGAAATGAAATTTTGGCACATTTTCCATACATTTAAAACCAAACCCTTTAATGGTTTGAGCGATAATTACTTTCGGACCATCTTCCGATGATGTTTTGGCCGCCTTCAAGCAATCAGCCAGTTTTACCGCATCGTGGCCTGGGCAAATCACCGGAGACAAACCGAATCCCTGAAATCTTTTAATTAAATCGCTTTTTTCTTTGTCCATAATATTTATAATAAAATCCATGGCTTGAAGGCGGTTGCAGTCAACAATGACAATTAAATTTCGCAGGCCGTGTTTGACGGCGAACTGTAACGCTTCCCAATTATTTCCCTCTTGCAGTTCTCCGTCTCCAACTAAACAAAAAGTGTAATAATTTTTTTTCTGCAGCTGCGCGCCGAAAGTCAAACCGACAGCCATAGGCAAACCATGGCCAAGAGAACCGCAGCCTGCCTCAAGACCGTATTCTATTTTTCTCTCCGAGCAGCCGCTTAAAGCGCTTTTTCCTTCCATATAAAAATTCTCCCATTCTTGTTTCGGTATCACGCCTAAATCAGCCAAAATTGCATAAAGACCATAACAGCCATGGGCCTTGGAAAAAATTAACCTGTCTCTGTCTTCCCACAGAGGATTCTTTGAGTTATATGACAGGCAATCGTAATACAAAGCAGTTAATATATCAACGCATGACAAAGAAGGCGCAATGTGCTCCGCGCCATTTGAAACAGCAACTCTCATGACTTCGTCTCTGATATAATTAGCTTTTTTTCGTAAAAATATTTCCCTTTCTTGCATAATTGTCTGCGTAATTGCTTGCCTAATTAAATGAAATTGACATGTTCGGGAGGATTGCTTAATCTTTCCAGATATCTATTGGTTTCATCCATTCGGCAATTTTTTCTGCATTGACTAATATCGAGCTTAGTGCGGATAAATTTCCAATGTTTTTTTCTCCTTTTGCCTTCCCAAATTTCTTTAAATGATTTTTTATTGTAATTACCCAATTTGAATTCTTCATCTCCCAAAAAACTGCTACAACTGTAGACATCGCCATTAGTCATAATGTGAGCCCACAAAAAAGGGACAGCATGGCAAACTTTATAAGTGCGATCTGATTCCAATTTTTCCATTGTATTTTTTCTAAAAATTACTTGGAATTTATCGCTATTCAATTTTTCCAATTCATCTTTCAAATAAAAATATTTTCTATAAGAAAGATTCTCGTATTCTCGAGTAATGCTTTTTTTATGCTGCGAATAGGGTTTAATAACCAAATAATCTAAACCGATTTTTTTTAATTTTTTAGCCAAAACTACCGCTTCTTTGCAGTTATCGGGCAGTAAAAGCATCTGACCGCCTAGGGTGCACTGGGCCTTTGTCGCTTTTTTGATTTCAACCGCTTTTTTAAGATTATTCATAATAATATCAAAATCCTGAACTTTTGACCGATGAACTTTCATATGGGTTTCCGGATTAGCGGCATCAATGCTCACTTTTATCCAAGTTGTCAAAGGTAAAATATCTTTTAAAAGCTCTTCTTTCAAGAAAGTTCCGTTAGTGGTAAAAGACACGTCAATTCCTAAAGATTTAGTATATTGAACTATTTCCTTTATTCTCGGATGGAGCAGCGGTTCCCCTTCGCCGCTAAATTGAATGCTCTTGACTCCGCCTTTAGCCATATCTTTGATGGCTCTTTTTAAATTATCAAAATTAGCAAAACCGCCTTTGTACCCTAAATAATCTAAAGCGCAAAATTTACAGCGGTGATTGCAAATCCCGGAACTGGAAACTTCAACATAAATCGGATAAACCTTTTTAGTTTTTTCCCAATTATTCTGAGCCCTTAACCAAGATGTTAATCTTTCGGGATGAAACATTATTTTATAATGGTCAATAATGTATTTATCCGCCATATTTTACATATTTAAACTTTTTAATTTTATCATTTTATTATTTAAATAAAGTTTTGATAAATCTATAAACCTGATCTGATGTTACCGGTGATTTGTTGCCCACCACGGCTACCTGAATTGCGCCCACAACGTTGCCGATAAAACTTACCACCTCAATCGGCGCGCCTTTTGCGGCACATGGCGAACTTATTGCTAAAAACGCATCGCCGGCACCGAGGCGGTCAATAATTTTAGTAGATAAAACAGGCATATTGTAGATTTTATTTGTTCCCTCATAAGCAACTGACCCAAGATGGCCGCGGGTGATAATCAATTTCTTCAAGTCAATCATTTTTAAAATTTGCTCAATTACTTCGGAAATATCGCCATTCTTTTGACAGGTGGCCAGACGAGCCTCTGGTTCATCAATACAAACATAATCCGCATGTGAATATTTTGTGATTAAATTAAAACCGGCATTGGCGCTGTTGGTTTGAGTGTTAATAGCTAAAAATTTCGCTTTTTCTGTCAATGTCGCAATAATATTTTTATCAAAAAAGCCATGGCCGTAATCGTTCACTATCACCAAATCATATTGAGACAGAGTATTGGTCAAATACTCAACTATCTCTTGAGAAACATTCTTGGGCAAATGTCTGTCATCAAAATAATAAATTTCAAACATCTTGGTAAAAAAAGTCTGGTCTATAAATCTTCTTTTTACAATTGTTTGGCCCTCCGGGTCATAAAAAAACTTGGAATTGATATTTGGTTTTAATTTATTTTTAATGAAATCCTCGTAACTATTTTTTCTGCCCAAAACCGTCACTAAATGAACGTTGTCGCAAAAACCGGCAAGATGATTAGCGCAAGCCAAAACCCCGCCGGCAAAAACTTCTTCATTTAAATATTTGGTGGCTATCAGATTGTCTTTTGGAACTTTGCCCATACCCCTGCAATAATGATATTCGTCAATAATCGCTTCTCCGATAAGTAAAACTTTCATCTCGCGCAGGCTTTTCAAAATATTAATTAGATCTTCGGCATTGTATTTGGCGCTAAAATCCTTTAAGAAATTTTTAACCTCTTGAGGATAAATATTAAAATAATTTTTAAAAAAATTACTGGAACTGAAAGTTGGTTCGTAACTAAACTTAATTTCGCCGCCAACTGATTTTACGGCTTGGGCTTCTTTATAAAGATTTCTGTTCGGATCTTGCAAGGCAGATTCATATTCTTGGTCTTTGAAATAAATATTCGGTTTTATTTTTTTCAATAATTCAATTACCGAAAAGTCATGATTAACTGTTACAAAATCAACAATCTCTAAAGTCGCCAGTGCTTTGACTCGCACCTGAGTCGGGAAAATCGGCCGGTCCGGGCCTTTATTAACAAATTCATCGGCTGTAACGCTGACAATCAAAACATCACCCTCTTTTCTGGCTGCCTCAAAATGATAAAGATGGCCCGGATGAACCAATTCAAAAACTCCGTGGCATTGAACTACCTTTTTACCCTCCTCCTTTAATCTGGCGACTATCTCGGCTAATTCATCGGGGGTTTTAATTTTTTGGCTGATTAAATCAGACATATTATTGCTTATTAACCTAAAAGTCTGAACCATTCCTTGGTCGCTTCGGCAATAGATTCTGGCGTCCAAACCGGCGCGTCTCTCCAATAATCAATGTTATCTAATAAAACTTTAACTCCTTCTTCTAAAGAGGTTGTCGGCTGCCAATTAATCATTTTTTTAATTTTAGAAATATCGCCAAAAGTGCAATTTGGTTCGCCGGGGCGTTTCGGAATATAAACAACTTGTCCGCCCAAAAGCCCAATAATACGATTCACGCTGTAAGTATCGCCTGAGCCAATATTGAAAATTTCGCCAATAACATCGGACTCAGCCGCTGCCAAAAAAGCTCTGGCTGCATCTTTTACAAAAACAAAATCCCGGGTTTGGTTGCCGTCGCCAACCACTGTATAGGGCTTTCCTGCTAATTTTTGGGCTAAAAATACCCCAAACATCGCGCCATAAACTCCGGAAGTCCGCGACCTTGGACCATAAATATTAAACGGCCTTAAAGAAACAACGGGTAATTTGTAAACCTTGCACCAATGCAAAGCAATTTGCTCTCCTAAATATTTTGTCAAAGCGTAAGGATATTCCAGATTAATCGGCGCCGTTTCAGGCGTAGGGAATATTTCAGCCAAACCATAACAGGTAGACGAAGCCGCGTAAATAAATCTTTTAACTTTTGCCCGCCTTGATGATTCTAAAACAGAAACAGTACCGTTTATATTGCTATTGTGATATTTTAACGGTTCCACTATTGAAGGAACAATATCTGCCAAGGCCGCCAAATGAAAAATCCAATCAACACCCTTGAAATGGTCTTTTATTTTATCAAATTCCGAAATATCAACCTGGACCACTTTTAAATTCGGGTTATCTTTTAAGTGAGCCAGGTTCTCTGGCCTGCCGGCAATAAAATTGTCCAAAACCAAAACTGAATGCCCTTTTCCTAAAAGAAGTTCGGTTAAATGGCTGCCTATAAATCCGGCTCCACCGGTAACAATGGTTTTCATAGTATGAAATCATTTTCCAATAAATTTACCTATAAGTCAAGTTATTTGTGAAGAAATAATTTAATGGTTTTGGAAGAAAGAGTTCTAAAAAAATATAAAATCAGATAGAGTTGCAGGAAGTACAAAAAAGGATCTATGGAATATCTGAAACGATGAGATGGATCAGCGAATATTGCCAAAACAGAAAGCTGTAAAAAAACCACAAATAATGAAACAATAATTTCGGGAGGCATTATTCTCCATTTAAAAAATAAAACTGGCAAAGATATTAAAAATAGCCAGAATAGAATTTTACTAAAAATTATCATGCCCGCAATATAAACCCGCAAAGCCTTATCAAATATAGAAACCTGTTTTAAATCTTTAACATCAAGCGGATCCTGGCCGGAAAGATGAATTTTAAGCAATGCAAGTTGACTGGATTTGGCTGATACGGTATACAATTCGGACATACCCACCAGGTGACTCTTGAAATTTACCGTCACTGCCTGCAAATAAATTAAAGTATTTTTTTTGATTATTTCAAGATAAACCCGATCCATCAGCTGGTTGACTGAAAGATTAATCTCCGGGTGTTCGGAAAGATAATCTTCAGTGGATTTATACACTATGTTTAATGCCCTGCCGATTTTCTCTCGTCTATCTGCCGGAGTTAAATTATTTAATTCATTTTTATGAACTTCAAGGGCTGATTGGTATTTTTCCAAAAGCCCGGGATAACGGGAATTTTCGTAATAAAAGATCCTTGGTAAAAAATTATGATAAGCCAAAGTATAATAAGATACGCCAAACAAAGAGCCGTATTGAAATTCATTTTGCTCCCGAGCGTCAGCGACGGGAGAAGAAGAAAGTCTGCTTTCTTCGCCCTTTTGATTTTTCAGAATAATCGCGCCGGAGATCAAAAAAACAACAAATAACGGCAGAAAATATCCCAAACTCCATTTTAAAAATCTTTTGTCCCAAAATTTAAAATTTAATGGTTTTTCTTTTTTGGCAAAAAAGAAAACAAGGGGGAAAAATATAACCAAGAATAAAAATTCTATCCGAAAAAAAACCAAAGTCAGGCCCGTGAATCCCGCCAAAAAAGCATAAGGAAGTTTAAAATATTTTTCCTCTCTGATAGCTAAAGAAAAAATTAAAACCAACAAAACGAAGAAAAAAGCAGCCAAAGATTCCCGCAAAATCGTGTGTTCTACCCAAAGAGCCAACCAGCCAGAGTATACAAAAACAGTAACAAAAGCAGCTAAAAATAAATTTACTCTTTTAAAATAATAAAATACCAAAACTCCGGTAATTACCCCAATTATATGTTGAATCAAGACGGGACCAGTAACCATATCATTATTTATTTTGTCAAAAAACAATAAAAATAAAGAGTAAAGAGGACCGATTTGATTAAAAAAGTTGCTCAGGGATTCAGAAAGTTTCTCTACTTGCGGAAAATATCTGCCTTGAGCATCAGTGCCTATGAGACCATTTCCAAAAATAAAGTAAACTGCGATTCTTGGTAAAATCAACAAAAATAATAAAAGGCATAAAATAAAAATATTTCTTTTATTTTCAAATATTTTCATAAATAAAACTGTATTTGTTTCTTAAGGTATTTTAGATTTTATCAATAACTAAACTTTCTATAATTTAGGAATAGTTTTTTAAAAATCAAATAAAGATTATTTTCCTTAGTAAGAAATTATTTTGTAGATATTAAGACTGGAAATAATTATTATTAAAAGATATGTTATCAAATAAAAGATGGTTGAGTACCACGTTTTATATTTTTTAAAAAATTCGGCTGTGCTATCAATCCCCAAAACGGCCAACGGATAAACCAAAGGGAAAAGCAAAAAAGCGTGGCGAGGTAAATAAAAATTAGCCACAAAAAAAACGGTCAAGAAAGAAAATAAAAAACCAAAACAGAGAATATTTTTATTAGCAATATAAAAACGCTTAAACCCAACAATGGCGAAAATTACCGGTATTAATAAAAATCCATGTATTACAGCCGTAACAAACTTGGGTAAAATATTGAGAAAAATTTGGAAGGTTTGCTGCCAAGGCAAGACAAAAATATTTAATAACCAAATGCCGGCATCAAAATATACTATTTCATTTACAAAATAATCTAATTTGAAAACCCGGGTTACTGTAAGATACCATAACAACAAAGGCATCAGATGGATTAATAAGAAAATCATTCCTTCCTTAAAACGCCTGAAATAAATAGATAATATCAAAATAAAAACAGTCGGAACAAAAAACATTTTGGCCAACATAAAACTTCCTATAATTAAAGAAAAAATGATTAATTTTGGATAGGAAGGTTTTTTAACATAACTATATAGCAAATATAAGCTTGTTATTATAATAAAAGCACCAAGCATTTCAGGCAGAGGTTGAATGATCGAGGAATGAACAAAAAAAGAAACAATAAAAAGAAAAGAAGACAAAAAAGCTACTCGAGAAGATATGAATTTTTCAACAAAAATATAAAGCAAAAAAACAATTCCAAGGACCAATATAAAATTAAGAAAAATTGCTGAAGCGAAAACCGTCGCAAAAGAATCGAAAAATAAACGAGGCAAAAACGCAACAACGGCAATTAAAAATGAATAAAGTGGCCGAGCAGCATAAATAGTATTTTTAAAATAGTATCCCGGGAAATCTTCAGCCAAAACAATATATTCTCCCCCATCAGCATTGAGAATATAATTAGAAAAAATTGGATAGAATTTATTAATAATCGAAATATCGGAGCTGCCAAGAGGAGACCTTTTATGCGAAATAAGTTCTGAAAGGGATAACCATTGATGGCCGGTGCCGGTAAAATCGTTACTCGGAAAAATAAAACTATAAACCAACTGCCCGACCAAAAATAAAAACAAAACAAAAAAAATAAATTTTCTTTTGTTGAGAAGGTTTTTAAATTCACCTATAATTTCCATAAAAACACTTTAAACAATTAATACCTTAAAATAAAAAAGTTTGAGACATTAATGAAAATTAATCTTAAAAAACATCGCCAACAGTGCCGATAAGCAGACCTTTGGCAGTCATCTTAAAGTAATTGTATCTTCTTTCTATTCCCAAAACCTCATTTTTATCCACCTCTTGCCAATTATTGTCATTAGAAACTCTTTTAAGAAAATATTGATTGGTAAATTGGATTTTCCCTTCTGACAACAATTGATCCATTTTTAGATTGTATCCCAAGGGCAGAGTAACAATCATTCTGCCTTCGGGAGCAAGGCATTCCTTTAAGCGGTCAATGGCCAGCCATATTTTTTCTGGATCTTTTGGCTCCTCATCCCAGCCAACATGCTCTAAGGTTGAAATACTGACAATTAAATCGTATTTTTGAGATGGCCTGAAATCAACTACATCTTGATTGATTATTTCTTCTCCTTTGTCATATTTATCAAGAATATCGTGAAAAACAGGAAAATAATGCGAAAGAACATTGCCAACTTCTAAAATTTTTCTTCCTTGATTATTTCTAACAATTTCCCAAACAATTGGGACCTCCACAGCCCTTTCATTAAGACAGGTACAGTTATATAAATGGTATAAATAATTATAACATTTATTTTGAAACCTAAAAAGATTGTTCTGCTTCTTCAGAAAAGTGCAATAAAAAACTCTCGGTCCCTGGTAAATTATGAAAAAGATTCCTCTCTTTTTTAAAACATCCCTGACAATTGTCCGGAGATTTTTTATTTTTTTAAGAGAATCTTTGGAAATCAGTCTTAAGGAGGTGAATATTCCCTCCAGGACAATACCTGTCGTTATCTTTGATTTGCCTTCCTTCCGGTTTTCAACAATAATTGGAATTTCCTTAAAACGAGCGCCCTTTTTTCTTAAGGAATATTTTAATTCTACCAGGAAAGCAAAGCCCGAAGCTCTTATTTCTTCCAAATTAATTTTCCTAAGAAAAGAGGTTTTTATACACAGAAAACCGCTGGTGCAATCTTTGACTGGCAAAGCTAAAAATATTTGCGCATACAGATTAGCCAACCTACTAAGAGCTTTTCGCCAAAATGGCCATCCTCGAATCCCTCCTCCTTTTATATACCTAGAACCAATTATTACATCAAATTTTTCAATTTCTTGAAATATTTTTAATAAAAATTGAGGACTATGGGAAAAATCAGCATCCATGATATATATACAACGGATATCTGAATCGGTTAAAACTTTTTTAAAAGCAGCAACATAAGCTTTGCCAAGCCCTTCTTTTCCCGGCCTGAGCAGTAATTCTAAATTCGGCATTTTTTCTTTTGCTTTTTTGACAATTTCAGCTGTATTGTCCGGCGAATTATCATCAACAACTAAAACATGAATTAAAGGCAAAACATTAAAAATTATTTTCAACAGCTTTCCTATATTTTCTCTCTCATTATAAGTGGGAATAATTACCACATCTCTCATAAATCTTTGTAACTGATTATTTTAAACGAAGGCAAGGGTACAATAAATTTTCCACCAGCCTTTAAATAATCTTTTTCCCTTATAAGAAATTCTTTTAGAAAGTGCCATGGTAGAATCAAAAAATAATCGGGTTTTTCTTTTCTAGCTTGCTC
>Ga0315286_10000069_pt1 | contig 67366 bp, 58 predicted proteins | sample YL17G10_0_MG_FD_205038 | JGI IMG/M metagenome (GOLD analysis project Ga0315286, IMG submission 205038) | Sediment microbial communities from Yellowstone Lake, YNP, Wyoming, USA - YL17G10_0 | ecosystem: Environmental > Aquatic > Freshwater > Lake > Sediment | place: USA: Wyoming | collected...
GTCGAGAGCGGAGCAACCATGCGCATAGGAATTGATGCTCGGTTGGTGTACTACAGCCAGGCTGGTATCGGCCAGTACATCCTTCATCTCGTAAACGGTCTGGCGAGGGTAGACCACGAAAACGAATATGTCTTGTTGCAGAGCCGCAAAGACGATAGCACCATTTTGGAACAACCCAAGTTCCGGCGTGTTTCCCTGTGGACGCCGAGCCATCACCGGCTGGAGCGGCACTCGCTGAACGTTGAGCTGATGCGCCTCGGCTTGGACGTACTGCACAGCCCGGATTTCATTCCCCCCCACCGTCCGAGCTGCAAGTCGGTCATCACGGTCCACGACCTGGCATTCCTACTCTATCCGCACTTCTTGACCAAAGAAAGTGCCCGCTACTACGGCCACATCGATCAGGCCGTGCGCTGGACCGACCACATCATCGCCGTATCCGAGAGCACAAAGCGCGACGCCGTTCAGCATTTGGGTGTGGCAGAGGACAAGATCACCGTCGTGTACGAGGCAGCCAACCCCATCTTTCGCCCCATCGATCGGGAGGAGGCGAAGGAGCAGGTTCGCAACCGGCATGGCGTGGATGGCCGTTTTATCTTGTTTGTGAGCACCATCGAACCGCGCAAGAACGTGCCGACCTTGCTGCGGGCGGCATGGCAACTCATGGAAAGCTACAAGCAGGATGTGCATCTTGTCCTAGCTGGGGGGAAAGGCTGGCTCTTTGAGGAAGCATTCGCTGTGGTCGAGCAGCTCAAGCTGGATAGCCGCGTGCACTTTGTGGGGCGGGTGTCGAGCGAGGAGCTGCTCTACCTTTACAACGCCGCCGAATTGCTGGCCCATCCAGCCTTCTACGAAGGGTTTGGGCTTCCCCCTCTGGAAGCGATGGCGTGCGGGTTGCCGGTCATTGCCTCCAACGTCGCATCGCTGCCCGAGGTTGTGGGCGACGCTGGCCTGTTGATCGATCCTCACGACGCGGACGAGCTAACGGTGGCCATGTGGCGTGTGCTCAACGACGGTGGGCTTGGCCAGGAAATGCGGGAGAAGGGGCTGCGTCAAGCGGCGCGGTTCTCCTGGGAGCGGGCCGCCCGAGAGACGATGGGCATCTACCAAAAAGCCTTCGACACCTAGCCAGAAGCCATGACGCGCGACGGTGCCGGCAAACAGGACCACATGGAAGGGAACGGGGACTCGCACCCGGCTCGTGGCGACGGGGGGTCCACCTCGACCAGAAAAAAGATCCTGCTGCTGACCCCGCAGTTTCCCTATCCGCCGCACCAGGGCACCACCATTCGCAACTATAACCTGATCGCCGGCCTTGCCCGGCGACACGTGGTGCACCTCCTGTCCTTCGGCCAACCGGACGAAAGCGAAGGTACGCCGCTCGATGTCTTGTGCCACAGTGTTCAGGTGGTGAGGCCTCCTCAGCGTACGATGGGTCAGCGGCTCAAGGGCTTGTTCCTCTCACGCTTGCCAGACATGGCCCAGCGCCTGCCGTCCACCCAGTTCGGTGCCACGCTCGCGAATACCCTGGAGCATGTGGACCCGGATGTGGTAGAGGTGGAAGGCATTGAGTTGGCGCAGTACCTTCTCCAGGTTGTGGAGCGTCGCGCCAATGCAGAACGCCCCCTGCTTGTTTTCGACGACCACAACGCCGAGTATGTCCTGCAACAGCGCGCTTGTGAAACGGATATGCGCAGCAGCCAACTACGGCGCTGGGTGGGCGCGGCCTATTCTTTTGTCCAGTGGCAGCGGCTGCGCACCTACGAACGCCGCGTCTGCCGTGCTGCCGATTGGGTGGTGGCCGTCTCGGAGGCCGACGCCGGGGCCCTGCGCCGCCTGGTGAAGGGTCTCGAACCGGTCGTCGTACCCAACGGCGTGGACATGCAATACTACGCCGGCCCCGGCAGCCCCCTTGAGGCGCGCACGTTGCTGGACGGGCAGGGTTTGGTTTTTACCGGCAAGATGGACTTTCGCCCCAACGTGGATGCCGTGCTCTGGTTTGCCCAGGAGGTGCTGCCCCTGATCGAGCGAGAGATGCCCGGTGTGCACTTTTGGGTGGTCGGCAAGGATCCCCATCCCCGGTTGGCTCCCCTGGCCGGCAACCCCGCCGTGACGCTGACAGGCCGGGTCGAAGATGTGCGCCCCTACATCGCCGCGGCGGCCGTATGTGTGATTCCGCTGCGCATCGGCGGGGGGACGCGTTTGAAGGTGCTGGAAGCCATGGCCATGGGCAAAGCCATCGTCTCCACCACCCTGGGTTGTGAAGGGTTCGACCTGGTGTCCGGCCAGGAGTTGGTTCTCGCCGACACACCTGGCGACTTTTCCGGCGCCGTGCTGGCGCTGCTGCGAGACCCGGAACGTTGCGAGCGCCTGGGCCGCGCTGCCCGTCAGTTCGCTGGGTCGAGATATGATTGGCAAATCATTGTGCCCTGGCTGGAACGGGTCTACGAAATAGGAGAACCTCTTTGATTGCAGAAGACAGACACTGGTGGTTCGCCGGGCGAACCTGGGCGATCCTCAAGATCACAGACCGGCTGGTCAGGCCGAACGGATCGAAGCGTGTGCTGGATGTCGGCTGTGGGGCGGGCAACATGTTCCATCATCTGGCCCGCTATGGCCCGGTCGTGGGGGTCGACAGCAACGTCAGGCCCCTGGCCGTGGCCCGGGAAAGGGGCTACGACGTTCGCGAAGGGCTGGCCGAAGACCTCCCCTTCGGTGATGGGTCTTTTGATCTGGTAGCGCTTCTGGACACGGCCGAGCACTGCCCTGACGACATGCCCGTGCTGCGCGAGTGCTTTCGCGTGTGCGCGCCTGACGGCCATCTGATCGTCACTGTGCCGGCATTCATGAAGTTGTGGAGCCAAAACGACGTTCTGAACAACCACAAACGGCGCTACACGGCCAGGCAACTGGGCGAGAAGCTAAGCAAGGTCGGATTTCGGATCCGGCGGATCACCTACAACAACTTTTTTCTTGTCCCGCTGGCCGCGGCGCTCATCCTGCTGCGGCGGAGCACCCACCAGCAACCTGAGCTAGGGTCTCCCCATTTTGACGATGAATCCTATCAGGTGGAGATGGAACCGGTACCGCCTGTGCTTAACTCCATTCTGAGTGGAGTGACGTGGGCTGAATCTGAGATCCTGCGCCGGCTGAACCTGCCCGTAGGAACCGCCATCATCTGCATCGCCCAAAGGCCTGGTGTTTTGCACACAGAGGAGTGAACCCATGGCTTCGGAAGCGTTGCCCCACTGGGACGTATCCAATGTTTATCCTGGCCTGGCATCGGAAGAGTACTGCCATGCGGTCGGTCGTTTCCAGGCGCAATTGGACGAACTCGACGGCTACCTGGCCAGCCATCACATCCAGAAGGGAGCGCCGGCACCCGCAGACTGGAAAGAAGTGGCAGAGATCATCAGCGGCTACCTGGACCGAATGAACCAAGCCGCGCGCCTGGGCCATACCCTCCGGGGTTTCGTGGATGCCTACACCTCGACCGACTCGTACAACACCACAGCCAGGCGGCTCTTATCCGAGCTGGAGCCATTGCTCGTGCGCCTGGAGCGGCAGGAAATCTCGTTCCGGGGTTGGATTGGCACCGTGTCACAGCCAACAGATGCCTTCGAGGCTGTGCTGGCTCAGGCAGGGACCGTCCAGGAGCACGCTTTCTACCTGCGGGAAGCTGCCGAACAAAGCCGCTACCTGATGAGCGAGGCGGAGGAAGCGCTGGCTGCCGAGCTGTCTCTGAGCGGCGCTCGCGCCTGGCAGAAGCTGCACGGCGTGGTCACGTCGCAACTCAAGGTCTCGTTTGAGCGCGATGGCCAGATTCTCAGCCTACCGGTCACCGTCGTCCAGAACCTCAAGCACGATCCCGACGAAGAAATCCGCCGCCGGGCCTACGAGGCGGAGATGGCTGCCTGGGAGAGCGTCCGAGAGCCCCTGGCTGCCTGCCTGAATGGCGTCAAAGGGGTGGTGAACACCATGGACCGACGACGGGGCCGCACGGACGCACTGCACGCCGCGCTGGACCAGGCCCGCATCGACCGTGTGACCCTGGCAGCCATGCTCGGCACCATGCTCGATTCCTTCCCTGCCTTCCGGCGCTACTGGAGAGCCAAGGCGCGGTTGCTCGGCAAGGAGGCGTTGGCCTGGTGGGATCTTGCAGCGCCTGTGGGCAAGGCCGCGCGTTCCTACAGCTTTTCTGAAGCTCGCGAGTCTATCCTGGCTCAGTTCGGCACGTTCTCCGATCGGTTGGTGGCTTTGACCGGGCGAGCCTTCGACGGCCGCTGGATCGACGCCGAACCGCGCGATGGCAAGCGGGGAGGCGCGTTCTGCATGGGCTTGCCGGCGGTGGAAGAGTCGCGCATCCTGTGCAACTTTGACGGCTCCCCGGCCCAGGTCCTGACTCTGGCCCACGAATTGGGCCACGCCTACCACAACGAGTGCCAGGTGGGCAGGGCGCCTTTGCAGCGGCGCACGCCCATGACCCTGGCCGAAACGGCCTCGATCTTTAACGAGACCATCGTCACCGATGCTCTGCTGTCCCAGGCTGCGGACCCAGAGGAAGCGTTGGCGGTGCTGGAGATGTTTCTCGAGGGAGCCTCGCAGGTCGTGGTCGACATAACCTCCCGCTACTTGTTTGAGACAGAGGTCTTTGAACGGCGTACCACGGCCGAGCTTGGTCCAGACGATCTGTGCGACATCATGCTCCGGGCCCAGCGGGCAACCTATGGAGACGGACTCGATTCTCGCTACATGAATCCGTACATGTGGACATGGAAACCCCATTACTACATGCCGGCACGCTCCTTCTACAACTTTCCCTACGCCTTTGGATTGCTCTTTGGGCTGGGATTGTACTCCATTTATCAGGAACGAGGCGACGCCTTCCTGCCCGACTACGATGCCCTACTCAGTACCACGGGCGAGAGAATGGTCGCTGATCTGGCCTCCGGTTTTGGGATCGACCTCCGCCAGCGCGCTTTCTGGCAGGGGAGCCTGGGCGTCATCGAGCAGCGGATCGAGCGCTACGTAACACTGGCTTCAAAGAGTCAAGTTCGTAATTTGCATTGTAGTTGTGATGCGGTATAATGGCATAGTTGCTCGTAAAGTTCGTACAAAAGCTCATCAAATAGAAAAAGGGGAAGCACGATGACAAAGCTAATATCAATCGAGGGCATTGGAGAGACCTACAACCAAAAGCTGCAGGAGATAGGTGTCAAGGACGTGGAAGCCTTGCTGGAGGCAGGCAAAACCCCCCAGGGCCGCAAAGACCTTGCCGAGAAGAGTGGCATCACGGGAAAGCTGATCCTGGAATGGGTCAACCGCGCTGACCTGTATCGCATCAAGGGGATCGGCGAGGAGTACTCCGACCTGTTGGAAGCCGCGGGAGTAGACACCGTCCCCGAGCTGGCCCAGCGCAGGGCCGAGAACCTGTTGGAGAAAACCAAGACCGTCAACGCAGAGAAGAAGCTGGTTCGGCGGCTGCCGACGCTGGTCCAGGTGAGCGACTGGATCGAACAGGCCAAGAACCTGCCCCGCGTCGTCACGTACTAGACCGTAGGTCACCATCGAATCGCAAGCCCCCGGAGCCCAGCCTGCACGGATGGGGTTTGTGGGCTGGGTTAGGTCTGCCTGGCTTCGTTCTCAACAAAGGGAGGAGAAAGAACCTATGCTGTCAAGACCTGGTTCCTTGCTGGTTCTGCCGGCTGTTGGTTTGGGCTTCATGAGCCGTTTCAGCTTCTTTGCCCAGGAGGCACAGGGGCGTGAGACCCCCTGGTGGATTTGGCTTTTGATCTTTTTGGCGTTGCTGGCTTTCTTGTACATTGTGGTGCGGTGGGTCTTGGGTGGTCGGGAGGAGCATGGCCACGGCGACGCCACTGTGCACAAGGCCGAGCTGACCGGTCCCCCGGCTGGCTCTGGGGTGAAGGGTCCCGCGGCCATCGCAGCCAAAGCGCCTTCACCGGCCGAGGAGCTGCCCAAAGTGGAATTCAAGGAGCCGAGCCTTGGCGTCGAACTGCCCAAGGTAGAGGCCGAGGTGCCTGGCGTGAGCGTCGAACTGCCTTGGATAGAGACGGTGGTGCCAAGCTTGGGCGGGGAACTGCCCAAGGTGGAGGTCGAGGTGCCCAGCTTGGGCGTGGATCTACCAGGAGCGGAAGGGGCCGTGCCGGTGTCTTCCGGTGAGCCGCTCAAGGCCGAGACAGCAGCGCCCTTTAGTCCAACCGGGCCTGATGATCTCAAGATCGTCGAGGGGATCGGCCCCAAGATCTCGAGCATCCTCCACGCCGCCGGCATCCACACCTTTGCCCAACTGGCGGTCACCGAGGTGGAACACATCAAGCACGTCCTCGAGCAGGCCAATCCCAATCTGCTGCGATTGGCGGATCCCACCACCTGGCCCGAGCAGGCCCGGCTGGCTGCTGATGGCCAGTGGGAGGCGCTAAAGGAACTGCAAGACCGTCTAAAAGGCGGCAGGCAAGGCTGATCGATCTCGTGTGAAGGGTCACCCATTCGTCACAGGTCGTTGCCGACCGGGCGGGGATCAAGAAAAACGCTAGAGTACCGACAGGCTCTCTGCCCGCGGACGGGAAGAAGGAGAGCCTGTCGCCTTTCATCCTCCCTGTTCGCGCCAGAGCAGCACACGGCCCGTTCGGGGCAGGGAGGTGAGGCTCGTGCCCGATCCGCGATCGGTCTGAGCAGACGAACGCACCACGGAGCGATTTGGCGTGAAGGAGGTACCTAATGAGCACGAAAACCCCAGATGACTCAACCATGCCACCCCAGCGTCCTGTGGAGTTGCTACAGAACCTCATCCGCTTTGACACTACCAACCCGCCTGGCAATGAAGCCGCTTGCATCGACTATGTGAATCATCTCCTGGGCCAGGCCGGGTTTGAGACCCAGATCGTGGCCCTCGATCCGAAACGCCCGAACCTGGTAACCCGCCTTGCCGGGCGGGGGGAAGCGCCGCCGCTGCTCATGTACGGGCACGTGGATGTGGTGACCACGGAAGGTCAGTCGTGGACTCATCCGCCGTTTGCGGGCAAGGCAGTGGACGGCTATGTTTGGGGCCGGGGTGCATTGGACATGAAGGGCGAGGTGGCCATGATGCTCTCGGCGCTGCTTCGCGCCCGGCTGCAAGGTCTCAGCCCGCCCGGGGACGTGGTGTTGGCCGTCGTCAGTGATGAGGAAGCCGGGGGCCGATACGGGGCGGGGTACCTGGTAGACCATCACCCCGAGCTGTTCCAGGGCATCCGCTACGCCGTCGGCGAAGCGGGCGGTTTTACCTTTCACGTCGGCGGCCGCCGGCTATACCCGATCATGGTCGCCGAAAAGCAGATCTGCTGGATGCGCGCCACCCTGCGCGGGCCAGCCGGGCACGGATCCATGCCGGTGCGCGGCGGCGCCATGGCTCGTCTCGCGCGCATGCTGCAGCGCCTGGATCAGAAGCGCCTGCCGGTGCACATCACACCCGTCGCGCAGCAGATGATCGAGGAGATCGCAGCGGCCCTGCCCTCTGCCCAACGCTTTGTGCTGCGCCAGCTGCTCAATCCAAGGTGGACCGACCGGCTTCTGGACCTGATCGGATCGATGGGGCAGGTGCTTACCCCGCTGCTGCACAACACCGTGAGCCCAACCATCCTCCACGCCAGCGACAAGATCAACGTGATCCCCGGAGAGGTTACCGTCGATCTCGACGGACGCCTGCTCCCCGGGTTCACTCCCGACGATATGCTGACCGAACTGCGTCTCTTGGTCGGCGATGGCGTCGACTTGGCCGTCCTCCAATACGATCCTGGCCCCCCCGAAGCCGACATGGGGTTGTTCGACACCCTGGCGCAGATCCTGCGTGAATCCGACCCGGAGGGAGTGCCCGGTACCATGCTCCTCCCCGGCGTCACCGACGGGCGCCACTTTGCCCGCCTCGGCATCCAGACCTACGGCTTTACACCCATGAAGATGCCCCCCGGTCTTGACTACTGGAAACTCGCCCACGCCGCCGACGAACGCATCCCGGTGGAAGCGCTCGAGTTCGGCGTGGAAGCGCTGTACACGTTGCTGCAGCGCTTCGGAAAGGGATGAACCACGCTCGGTAGCAAGATGCTCCGCTAAGCCAGGTTCGGGCTGCTCTACTTTGCCCAAGGGGCGATCCTGAGCTACTTTACCGCGCTGAACGCCCTCTACCTGCTAGCTTTCGACCCGACCATAAGTCAGGTGGGTGTCTCTTCGGCCATTGCCTTGACCCCCTCCATTCTCAAGGTTTTCCTCGGCATGGTCAGCGACAAGGTCAGTCTGCTCGGGCGAGGCCAACGCAAGCCGTACATCATCCTGGGCCTGCTGGTCCAGGCCGGTTGCCTGTTCGCCGTCCCCTACATCCACCCCGGCCTCTACTTCCGGCTGCTGGCCTTCGTCGCCTTTGTGCTGATGACCGGCATGGCCCTGCACGACACCTGCACCGACGGGCTGGCGCTGGATGCGACCCCACCACAGGACGAGGGCGCCGAGCAGGGCATCATGGTCGGCGGGCGGGCGTTCAGCGTGGTGGTCATCTCGGCAGTGATTGGGCTGCTGGTGCAAAAGGCCAAGAGGACCAGCGTCTTTTGGACGCTGGGTGCCCGCACTCTGCTGCCGCTGGCGCTCGTGATCCGGGTGCGCGAGCCGCAGCGACCGCCGGAGCGTGCCCTCCAGTGGAGCGCCTTCCGCGCCTTTGGTCGATGGTCGGTCATCGCGCTGGCACCGCTAGGAGCGCTGTACTCGCTGGTGATAAACGGCGCCAATCAACTGGTCAATCCCTGCCTGGAGAGCCAATTTTGGATCGACCTCTTCGCCGCCGGGCTGTACACAGCCGTATGGGGCCTGGGAGCCGTGTTGGGTGGGGTGACGGGTGGCCGGCTCACCGACCGGATCGGCCACAAACGGGCTGCGCTGGGGGTGATGGCCATCTCGCTGCTGTCCGTTCTGGCGCTGGCCCTGGTCCGGGGGCCGGCGATGGCCTGGCCGATCGTGTTCATCTTTGGTCTGGCCTTTGGCTACTACGAGACCGTCTACTTTGCCACCTCGACGGGCTTTACCGATGCCCGCATCGCTGCGTCCATGTTCGCCATCCTGATGGCCGTGGCCAACGTGGGCACGCGTATCGGCCTGGGCATCAGCGCTCGCTGGTGGACGCCGTCGGCTACCGCTGGACCTTTGTCGGTATCGCCGTTCTGAACCTGGTGGCTCTGCCGCCTGTCCCGGCCATCTTTCGCCGTCGAGGATGAACCCTTTCGCTGTTTACGTCGTTCTCTCCTTCGGATCGTCTCTCCTGTTCTCCCTCATCTTTGGGGTCAACATGATCTACCAGGTAACCGTAGTCGGGCTCAGCCCGCTCCAGTTGGTACTGGTTGGGACGATTCTGGAAACGACCGCCTTCGTCTTTGAGACTCTCCCGGGCGTCGTAGCAGACGTGAAGAGCAGGCGGCTGTCGGTCATCGTCGGCTACGTCATCATGGGCAAGGGGTTTATCGTCGAGGGCCCTGTGCCGCATTTCTGGGCCATTGCCATGGCTCAAGCGCTGTGGGGGGGCTTGGCTACACCTTCACCAGCGGAGCCACGGAGGCCTGGGCCGCCGACGAGATCGGCGCCGAACGCGCCGGTGAAGCGTATCTGCGTGGCTCCAAGGCTGCCCAGATGGGTGCCCTCGTAGCCGTTCCCATCAGCGTAGCGCTGGGCAGCGCAGCGATCAACCTGCCCATCGTCCTGGGCGGCGCGTCGATGATCATGCTGGCGCTCTTGATGAGCCTGGCGATGACCGAGAAGGGCTTCGTGCCGACGCCCGCCGGGGAGCGCACGACCCGGGCCATGATGCGCAAAACGGCGGGCGATGCGTGCCAGTTAGTGCGCTGCCGGCCGGTCATTCTCCCGCTGTTGGGCGTAAGCTTGTTCTACGGGCTGTACAGCGAGGGATCGGACAGGCTGTGGACGGCTCATCTCCTCAATCGCTTCGCATTCCCCCTGGCTAAGGCCGTGAAGCCGGTGGTGTGGTTGGGCGTAATCCGGGCCGTGCTGTTGGTCCTCGGCCTGGTCACGACCGAGATCGCCCGCCGTCGGGTGGATGCTCGGCGATCCCGACCCCTCGCCCGGACGCTGATGTTCAATGCCGGGCTGATCATCATGGGGTTGGCGGGATTTGGCCTGGTGCGAAGCTTTTGGCTGGCGGTAGTGCTCCTCGGCGTAGTGGACGTCTGCCGAAGCGTGACTGCGCCGTTGCACACGGCTTGGCTCAAACTTCAGATCGACGATTCGCAGGTGCGTGCCACCCTGTTCTCTGTGAGCAGCCAGGTAGACGCTTTGGGCCAGATCGCGGGCGGCCCGGCCGTCGGTGCCATCGGCAACCTCTCGATCCGAGCGGCCCTGGTTGCGTCGTCGGTTCTACTCCCGCCGGTCCTTCCTCTGTGCGTCGCTGCCTTTCGCCGGTATGATGGCAGGAGCCGCCTCCCCGAGGGCGCCGGGCTCGGGCAGGGGTAGAGAGTTGCATCCCCGTCCGCCTGTGTTACAATGCAGCCCATTCTTTTGGAAAAGGAGTTCTCGATGAGACGTAAGGGAATGCTGGTTGTCGGGATCGCGATCGCCTGCTTGCTGGTCCTGGCCGTGGCTGCTTGCGGTCCACAAATGCCGACGAGCCAGCCTATGGCATCGCAGCCGACCGCAACGCAGGCTACAACGCAGCAGCCGACGGCAGCGCGGGCAACGACAGACACAACAAGTACAGGCGAGGGAAATGCCGTGACGACAGCCAGCGGGCTAAAGTACATCGAAATCATTAAGGGCGACGGGCCAGCCCCCCAGACGGGTGAGGTCGTGTCCGTCCACTACCGTGGCACCCTTGAAGACGGAACAGAGTTCGACAATTCGTACACCCGCGGTCAGCCCATCGGCTTCGCCTTGGGCAGAGGCATGGTGATCCCGGGGTGGGACGAGGGGATTGCCCTGATGAATGTCGGCGGCAAGGCCAAACTCATCATCCCGCCGCAGTTGGCATACGGAGATCAGGGGGCTGGGGGTGTCATCCCACCCAATGCCACTTTGACCTTTGAGGTGGAATTGTTGGGCGTACAGCCGGGTTCACCCGCTGCGCCCAGCCAGGTGAATGAATCCGACTATACGACGACAGCCAGTGGCCTGAAGTACTATGATCTCCAGGTAGGAACCGGCCTGGAGGCAAAGGCGGGGCAGCAGGTCACAGTCACCTACACCGGCTGGCTGACGGACGGAACCAAGTTCGACAGCTCGATTGACCGGGGGCAGATGTTCAACTTGACCTTGGGCCAGGGGCAGGTGATCCCGGGCTGGGAGGAAGGCATGGTCGGCATGCAAGTCGGCGGCACGCGCCAGTTGGTGATCCCGTCGAACCTGGCGTACGGCGCGCAGGGAGCCGGTGGCGTCATTCCACCCAACGCCACGCTCATTTTCGACGTGGAGTTGGTGGACACCAAATAGGCAGGGTTTTTCCCTGGAGCGCGTTCTCGATGAAGGCAGGCTCGTTCTGGCGGGTGTTCCTGCTGCTCCTACTATTGGCCACGGCAGCCGCGTGTGGCCCTGATCGCACGCGGCTGTCAGTCGCTGGAAGCGCTACCCCTCCGAGCCAGCTTCGTTCCCCTCTGCCGACGGCCGTCGCTCCTTCGCCGACGCCCACCGCCCCTCCCCCCTCGGCCATACCCAAGCGCGGCGCCCCCCCGTGCCTGCCCACCTGCCCGCTCTGCTCCGCTCCGGAACGGAGTGGTGCCGGCACAGGCGACCCACCGTCGTTCAGTCCGGACCGAAGGTACGGAGGACAGGCCACTTCCACGCCCCTTCCGGTGTACTCTTATCGGGTCATCCACACCTATCGCCACGATCCCACGGCGTTCACCGAGGGGCTGGTCTTTGAGGGCGGCGCGCTGTATGAGGGCACAGGGCTCCGGGGGCGGTCCACGCTGCGAAAGGTCGACCTCAAGAGTGGCAAGGTCTTGCAGCTCCATGCCCTGCCGGAACCGCACTTTGGCGAAGGCATTGCGCTCTACGACGACCAGATCGTTCAGTTGACGTGGAAATCGCACCTGGGTTTTGTCTACGCCAGAGACAGCTTTGAGCTGCTGCGCACCTTCCCGTATCTCACGGAGGGTTGGGGGATCACCTACGATGGCGATCGCCTAATTATGAGCGATGGCACGTCCACGTTGCGCTTTCTAGACCCGCAGAGTTTCAGGGAAACCTGCCAGATTCAGGTGTGCGATGATCAAGGTCCGGTGTCGCGCTTGAATGAGCTGGAATACGTGCAGGGCGAGATCTATGCCAACGTCTGGCAGACGGATCGCATCGCCCGGATTGACCCCCGGACCGGCCAGGTGATCGGCTGGATCGATCTGGCGGGCCTACTGCGCCCTCAAGATCGAACCCAGCCGGTAGACGTGCTCAATGGCATCGCCTACGACGTGGGGGGCCATCGATTGTTTGTCACCGGCAAGCTCTGGCCTTTGCTTTTCGAAATCGAGGTCCTTCCTCGCGAGTAGCCGGTGTCGCGACAAGGATTCGCCGGCCCCATTTGACTTCCGCGCAGTTATACGCATAATCCAGACAGAACAGACGTCGGAGAGGCCCTGAACGGAACTACATGCCCTCGGTCCTCGTCTTCCATTCTAGGCAAAGCGCGTCCTTGGAGGTTGTCTATGCTCAAGTTCACCCAAGGGATGAACCGCATCTGGGGCGGCCTGCGGCGCCATTCGGCAGTTCCCGTGGTGTTTGCGTCACTGCTCGCTGTCGGTCTTCTTGCCGTGCGAGTCTACCGTAGCCACTCCATCACCTTCTCTTTTCTGGTTTGGAATCTGGTCCTGGCCTGGATTCCCTTTCTCAGCAGTCTGTGGGCGGACCAGTTGTACGCTCGCCATCCACGCCGCTGGCCGAGCCTCGTCGCTGCTGGGGTGCTGTGGTTGGCCTTCTTTCCCAACGCGCCCTACCTCGTCACCGACTTTTGGCATTTGCAGCCTCGACCGCCGATCCCGGTGTGGTATGACATCGGGATGCTCTCGGCATTTGCCCTGACCGGCCTGTTTCTGGCGGTCTTTTCCCTACGAACTATGCACAAGCTGGTGCGGGGCTATCTGGGCCCATTCCTTGGTTGGCTGTTCGTAGGCACTGCGTTGGCCCTGGGGGGACTGGGTGTCTACCTGGGACGGTTCCTACGCTGGAATAGCTGGGATCTGTTGCTGAATCCGCGCGGGGTGTTCACCGACGTTGCCATTCGGCTGGCGGATCCCTTGAGCCATCCCCAGACCTATGGCGTCACGTTGCTTTTTGCGGCGATCCTCCTGGTCTGCTACCTGGCCATCACATCGTGGGAAACGGCCTGATGCCGGGCGCGTCAAGTCCGGCCCACCGCTCCAGTGCCGTGCGGATCATCGCCGGCCTGACCCAGGCGGACACAGGGAATTGGCTTGACGGCGTGCATGACCCTCATTTTGCACTGCGGGACGGCGAGAAGGTGCGGACCTGGCCTTCCGCCACGAGCGATTGACGGAGCCTCGCCACGCTGCTTCCTCCCTGGTCACTCAGGATGACAAATGCGATACTGCTGGAGAGAAAGGAGTCGGGTGATGAAAGTAAGCAGCTACGTGCAGTGCCGCAAGTTTCCGTGTACAGACGTCCGGCACGAGAGTTACGTCGTCCCGGGCATCGAGCTGGACCCAAAGGACGTCTCCATCGTGCTGATCTCGAAGGCCGCGCCGGTGAATCCCAGCGATTCCTACTACGCAGGCGCCGGCTCGCTGTTCGAGCTGACCACCGTCCAGGCCTTCACCGATGCCGCCGCCAGGGTATCGTCTATACAGGATATCCTCGCTTTGGGGGTGTAACTGACCCCTGCCGTCACGTGTGCCAAGACCGGCTACGGCATTGACGCGCGCACGGTCGGGGAATGCTCCCACCTCCTGGAGGTAGAGAGAGCCCTATTTCCGAAGGTGCGAGCCTACCTGCTCATGGGGGACGTGGCCATCAAAGCGTTCAACGCCGTCGCCAAGCGGGCCGGCGAGGGGCGGGTGATCCCCGCGGGATCGACCTACAAGATCCGGGGGCAGAAATACTCCTTCCGCGGCCGGCGGGTGTTCCCCTCTTACTTGCAGGCGGGCCCGAGCGTTTTCATCGAGAAGAGCAAGAGAAAAATGATCGCCGAGGACATTTCCCAGGCGTTGAGCCTGTCGAAGTAGAGCGCATGGCCTGCCGAAACCGGCACCGGTGCCAACCTGTTCCCGGATCGCCGGCGCACATTTCGACAGGGGCTCGATGGCCTGCTACACTGGAAACGCACTCCGCTTGCTTCCGGGAGGGGGACCATGCGCATCAATCGTGAGAAACTGGTTCTGATCGGGATCAATCTGTTGGGAGGAGCAGCAGTCCTTGGCAGCTACGTCTACGAACTGTGGAACCATCCGTCGGTGGGTGCAGGGCTGTGGGGAAGGGTCCCCCTCCGGCTTCAGCCGGCATACACGGGTTCGATGCTAGCGGCGGCCGTGGGCTATTTTCTGTTCACTTTCTTCATCCTGTTTCGCCTGGCTCCCCGGCCGACGCAGGTTAGCCTCTTTAGCGCGCTCTACGTGCTCATCCTGGCGCCGTCTGCGCTGTGGATGCCGCTGACAGTCCGCATGCTCGAGCAGCCCAGCCCTCTCCTGTGGGTGGTGATCCGGATGGTCCTCGCCTTGGTGGGGCTGGGGAGCGTGGGCCTGCTGGCCGCCCTCATGCGGAGTACCGCTTCCTTGGCGGTGGCAATCCGCTCCCAGCCGCGGCCCTGGGCCTACGGGCTGGCTATCGTCGGCTGCCTGGCCTTTTGCGTGCAGACGGTGCTGTTGGACGCCATCGTGTGGACGGCGTACTTTCCTCCCAGTTTCTAACGAGCCCGGGAGCGAGTGCGGGATCAAGGCATCTGGGCCTGGCTCTTTCAGCGCGCTGGCGTCATTCGCGCGCACCCCATCGCCGGCGCTGCGCTGGATGAGGTGCGCGCGAATGACCTGAATTGACAACTGCTCCGCTGGACAAAAGCCGCGAGTCCAGGTATCATGGCTCCCCGTGGACCCTCAATTGATCGGTGCCGCCTTTGGTCTTGCCTCTGCCCTGATCTGGGGCGCTGGCGATTTCAGCGGCGGCCTGGCCTCTCGGCGGAGTCCCGTCTACAGTGTGGTTCTCGTCTCAGAGATCCTCGGCCTTTTCCTTCTGACGGGTCTGGCCCTGCTCCTTGCTGAACCGATCCCTCCGCCCATGGACCTGCTGTGGAGCGGGGCGGCAGGCATCGCGGGCACGCTGGGGCTGCTGGCGTTCTATCGCGCGCTGGCCGGCGGCCGGATGGGAGTCGTCGCACCGGTCACCGGCGTGGTGTCGGCCATCGTTCCCGTGGTCTTTGGGGCCAACCTCGAAGGGATGCCTGCTCCTCAGCAGGTCCTGGGGTTCGGGCTGGCCGTCGTCGCCGTGTGGCTCGTTTCGCGCGGCGGCGACGGGGCGGGCATGCGCGGCCGGGACTTGAGCTTTTCTGTGCTCGCTGGGGTGGGGTTTGGCGTGTTCTTTGTGGTGATCGACCACGCCATCGACTCAGGCATCCTGTGGCCTCTGGTCGCATCCAGAACGGCGTCGGTCGCCATGCTGTTGATCGCGGTCGCGGCGATGGGCCGCAGAGCGGAGATGGCCCCCCGGCAACTTCCCCTGGCAGCTCTGGCGGGCCTGCTGGATGCCGGCGGTAATGCCTTCTATGCGTTGGCTGCGCAGCTTGGGCGACTCGACGTTGCTGCCGTGCTCTCCTCGCTATACCCTGCCACGACCGTACTGCTTGCCCGGTTCGTCTTGAAGGAACCCATATCCCGCCGGCAATGGCTGGGCGTTTCGGTAGCGCTGGTCGCGGTGGTGCTCATTGCGTCGTGATGATGCGCCGGACCCCGCTCTATCTTTCGAACGCGCCCAGGTCGGCACTTTCCGCCTCCCACATCTCGTCAAACATGTGCCGGATCGCCTGCGGAGAGCACGCGGCCGCGGTCAATGGATCGAGCATCAGCGCGAGGAGTGCCGCCTCCCGGTCCCGCTCCAGCACCGCCTGGACCATCAGCTCGTGCACGTACATGTGCGCTGAGTCCAGGGCAGCCAGTTGCCTGGGCAGCGGCCCAAAGTGAGTGGGATGGAGTCCGGTGCCGTCCACCAGCACCGGCGCCTCGACACAGCCACCCGGCGGCAGGTTGTCGATCAGGCCGGTGTTCAGCACGTTGCCGTTGATCACCGCCGGCCGGCCCGTCTCGATGGCCTCGACGATGACCGAGGCGTATTCGGCGCTGCGCTCCACCAGGATCTCACCGTCCCCGGCCAACTGCGCTCGCACCGTGTTGTCGGCTTCGCTGCGCCACCGGGGCCAGTTGTTGGCGTAGAAGCCGCTTTCCCCCCGGTAGCCTGACCGCGTGTATCGCTCCAGCAGATCGGGCCGTTTGCGGAAGTAGGGCACGTACTCGGAAAAGTGGCCGCTCGACTCGGTGACAAAGGCCCCAAAGTGCAGCATCACCTCAAATCGCACTGGGTCGCAGTCATAGATCTCGGGATTCTGGGCCGCCTGGCGCAGGCGAGGATAGAGGTCCTCGCCTTGGTGGGTCAGCTCGGTGAACCAGGCCAGGTGATTAATACCGGCGCACCGAAAGCGCATCTCTTCGTACGGAATGTCCAGGTAGCCCGCCAACTGCCTAGACGTCCCCTGTACGGAGTGGCATAGCCCTATCAGGGACAGCCTGGTGGCCCGCAGCGCCAGCAACGTGAGCGCAGACATGGGATTGGTATAGTTCATGACCACCGCCTCGGGGCACAGGCGCTCTACATCGTGCAGGATCTCCAGCCAAGTCGGGCCGGTGCGCAGCAGCTTAAAGATGCCGCCGGGGCCAATGGTGTCGCCGATGCACTGGTCCACGCCGTACTTGAGCGGGATGTCATAGTCGGGGCGGACGTTGCGCAGCCCGGCTACCTCGATGGTATTGATCACGTAATCGCAGCCAGGAAGGACCTGCTCACGGTCGGTCGACGCATCCATCTTCCATGCCCGGCCCGACCGTTCCACCAACTTGTCCCCGATCTGCCGTGCGAGCTCCAGTCGCCCGGCGTCAATGTCTACCAGGGCGAACGTGCCCTGCTCAAGACCCGGCGTGCACAGCAGGTCGGCCATCAACCGCCGTGCAAAGGCCGCGCTCCCCGCCCCAAGGATGGCGATTCTCACGGGCCGGCCGCTGGCGCCGGGCGAGGGGGAGGCGGTAGAAGGCCCGGTGCTGGCCTCTTGCTTTGTGCCCGCATCCTCCTGTGCCACTGCGTCCTCCACGATGATGTCCAGGGCTCCCATCTCTTGTGTTTCCAGGCGGATGCGGAGCCGGTGTTGCCCCGGCGGCAGAAAGCTGCCGGTCAGGCGCAGGGTCAGGGTCAATCCAACCGGAACAGATAGGGGCGCTTTCGAGGCGATGGCCGCTGCGGGGAACTGTCGCCTGCCTGAACCGGTCTGTTCTGTGCCGCCTTCACTCAGGGGGCCGCAGCCATGGGCGTCGGGTGCGAGCACGGTCAGCCGTTCTGGTGGATGGGGAAGGCCGTCGATCTCCAGGCCGTGGAAGAGGGTGATGGTGCCGTCTCCGAGCTCATTGCGCAGGTCGAATTCGCAGCCCTCCGGTGTGTTGTGCAGGCTGCCCTTGACGTACAGTCGGTTCACGATATAGCTGGGAATGGATACCATCATGTGCCTCCTGCAGAACGATTTGTCAAACACCACATGCCAAACGTCGGGGTTACGCAACATCCTTCACACCTGACGCTTGACGTGTGACTCTGCCTATGATAACGCAAATCACTGCTCGTGGCAAGGCACAGACAGCCAGACAGCACTTGAATCCAACGTTAAAACTCGTTCCACCGGACTGGCCTTCCTTCACCAACTGGGCCGGTTGTGGTATAATGGGTCTGGCGCAGTAGGATGCGAACCAATGGCTGATTTCGTTCACCTTCACGTCCACAGCGATTACTCCTTGCTCGACGGCCTGGCCAAGGTCGAAGACTTGGCGCGTACCGCGGCGGAGATGGCCATGCCCGCCCTGGCCCTCACCGACCATGGTGCTATGTTCGGCATCCTGCACTTTTACCATGCCGCGAAGAAGGCAGGAATCAAGCCCATCGTTGGCTGCGAGATGTACATCTCGCCCCGCGGCATGACACAAAAGGACTCTCAGCGTGATACCCGGCCCTATCACCTCATCCTCCTGGCCGAAACCCAGACCGGCTACCACAACCTGATGCAGATCGCGACGGCCGCACAGCTTGAAGGCTTCTACTACAAGCCCCGGGTGGACAAGGAGTACCTGGCCGCTCACGCCGAGGGGTTGGTCGCTCTCTCCTCGTGTGGAACGGGGGAGGTGCCTCGCCTTCTCCAGGAAGGGAACCCTCAGCGCGCCCGCCAGGCCGCCGAATGGTACCGCGACGTTTTCGGGCCGGGCCGCTTTTACCTGGAGTTGCAGGAACACGACATCCCGGAAATGGGACCGGTCAACCGGGCCATCGTCGAAATGAGCCGGCAGACCGGCGTCCCACTGGTGGCCACCAACGACGCCCACTATCTCCGGCGCAATCAGGCCCATGCCCACGAGGTACTTCTCTGCGTTCAGACGGGCAAGAAGATCAACGATCCGTCCCGGATGCGGATGAACAACGACAGCTACTACTTGAAAAGCCCAGAGGAGATGGCATCCCTGTTCCGCGATCTGCCTGACGCACTGCGCAACACCCTGGCCGTTGCCGAACGGTGCAACGTCAACCTGGACCGCACCGGCTTTCACCTGCCTGAGCTGCAAGTCCCAGCCGGCTATACGCCCGAAACCTACCTGCGCCACCTGACCGAAACCGGCCTGCGCCAGCGCTACGGCGACCAGTTCTCCGCCGAGCCGATCCAGAACCGGTGGAACTATGAGCTGGATGTCATCCACCGTATGGAGTTCGACGTCTACTTTCTTATCGTGTGGGACCTGTGCCAGTTTGCCCGGCAGCGGGACATGTGGTGGAACGTGCGGGGGTCGGCGGCTGGGAGCATAGTTGCCTACGGGCTGGGGATCACCAATCTCGATCCCCTGGCCCATGGCTTGATGTTCGAGCGCTTTTTGAACCCGGGCCGCGTCACCATGCCCGACATCGACCTCGACTATCCCGATGACCGGCGTGACGAGATGATCCGCTACACGGTGCAGAAATACGGCGCGGACAAGGTGGCCCAGATCATCACCTTTGGCACCCTGGGGGCCAGGGCGGCCATCCGCGATGTGGGCCGGGCGCTGGATATCCCGCTGGGCGAAGTGGATGCCGTCGCGGAGCTTGTGCCGGACGCTGTGGGCGTTACCCTGGAGCAGGCCCTGGCCGAGGTGGCCGAACTGCGCCAGAAGTACGAGGGAGTGGACTATGTCCGGACCCTGATCGACACGGCCCGCGAGTTGGAAGGGGTCTCCCGCCACGCCAGCACCCACGCCGCAGGCGTGGTCATCACAGACAAGCCGGTGGTGGAATACACCCCCCTGCACCGCGCGACGCGGGGCGCAGAAGAGGGCCTGCCGGTGACCCAGTACACCATGGATGTCCTGGAAGACACCGGTCTGCTCAAGGTGGATTTCCTCGGGCTTAGTACCCTCACCATCTTGCGCAAGGCCGTCGACCTGATCCAGGACCGCCACGGCAAGTGCTTTACCCAACACAATATCCCGCTGGACGATCCGGCCACCTACCGGCTCCTCTCGTCGGGTGACGTGCTCGGCGTATTCCAGGTTGAGTCTGTAGGGATGCGCCGGGTGCTGACTTCCATGCGGCCCAGCCGTTTCGAGCACATCGTCGCGGTGCTGGCCCTCTATCGCCCCGGGCCCATGCAGTTCATCAAGGAGTATGTCGACCGCCTGCACGGCGCGAAGCAGCCCGAGTACGTACATCCTGCCCTGGAGCCGATCTTGGGCGAGACCTTTGGCATTTGCGTGTATCAGGAGCAGATCATCCGCATTCTGACCGACATCGCCGGCTACACCCCGGGCGACGCCGACCTGGTGCGCAAGGCGGTGGGGAAAAAGGACCGGGAGCAACTGCTTCGCCACCGCGAGACGTTTGTCCAGGGGGCCAGGGAGCACAGCGGTCTGGACGGGCAAGCGGCCAACAAGATCTTTGATGCGTTCGAATACTTTGCCCGCTATGGGTTCAACCGGGCGCACTCGGCCGACTATGCGGTTATCACCTGCCAGACGGCCTACCTGAAGGTCCACTACCCCGTGGAGTACATGACCGCCGTGCTGACGGTTGAGCGAGGGGACACCAAGAAGGTGGGTCCATTGATCGCCGAGGCGCGGAGGCTAGGCATCGATGTCTTACCCCCGAATGTGAACCATAGCGGACTGGACTTTACCATCGAAGACGAGCCGCCTGTGGTCCCCACCGGGCGACTAGAGGAGCCCTCCCCGAATGCCCACAGTCAGCGCCACCGCCAAGGAAGCGGCCTGCCCAGTGCGCCCTGGCCTACCCGGCAGGGCAGGCAGGCACAGGGTACTCCGCAAGGAGGGTGCCCGGCAGGTCTGCAGGGCAGGCAGGGTACAGCCATCCGCTTCGGTTTGGGAGCCATCAAGAATGTGGGCGAGGGGCCTATCGAGGCCATCCTCGTCGCACGAAGTGCAGGGGGTCCGTTCACGGACATCGATGACTTTTGCCAGCGGGCGGATCTGCGTCAGGTGAACCGCCGGGCGTTGGAGTGCCTCGTCAAGGCCGGGGCAATGAGTCCTTTTGGTAAGCGGACACAGTTGCTCAGCGTCATCGACCGGATGATGAGCATCAGCCAGCAAGCGCACGGCGCGACCACGCAGTACACTATGTTCGACCTGCCGGCGTTCGCCGAGACGGCCCGCCTGGCAACCGACATGCCCCAGATTGCTGATGTGGCCCGCAAGGAGACCCTTGCCTGGGAGAAAGAGCTCATCGGGGCGTACATCTCGGATCATCCCCTGTCCCGTGTGTGGGCTGACCTTGGCGGGGTCATCACCGTGCTCACCGGCCAGATCGACGAGACGATGGCCGGGCAAAAGGTGACGGTGGCCGGCATGGTCAACCATGTGCGCCACATCAACACCAAGAAGGGCGAGCCGATGGCCTTTGCCCAGATCGAGGACTTGAATGGCACCGTCGAAGTTGTGATTTTCCCTCGGGTTTGGGAAGAGACCAAAGCGCTGTGGGAAGTCGATCGCATCTTGCTGGTGCGAGGAATGGTCAGCCTGCGGGGCCGGGAGCCCAGCATCATCGTAGACTCGGCTACCAACGAGATCACCACGGCGCGCCCGGTTGAGGTGGAGGACCTGGCCCCTCCGCCGCTCCCGAAAGGGCCGGTGCACTTGTCCGTCACCGTCGCCCCCCAAAGGGACAGCGACCTGGAGCAGGTGATCAAGCGCTTGGGGCAGATCTACGACCTATTGCAGCAGTATACGGGCGAGGACCGGTTCAGCCTGTACGTGGAAAATGGGGGGCGGAGCCGGATCCAGATCGAGTTTCCCAACGACACGACGGGCTACTGTGTAGACCTGGAACAGAAGTTGCGGACCATGGTCGGTGCCGGAGCCGTGCGTGTGGAGCCTCTGCAGCTAGGGGGCAGCGCATGAATCCCCTGGCCTACCCCGCACCCCTGGACAGCCCACCACCGCAAAGGAAGCCGTACTCCGCAGGGCAGGCAGGGCAGGCGGTCGAGCGCGTGAAGCAAGCGCTGTCCGCCTTCGGGCTGGATCCCGATCTGGTTCGCGAGTTGCCGGCCGATACGAGCACCGCCGAGGCCGCCGCCCGGGCGGTGAGCGCGCCGGTGGGCAGCATCGTCAAGTCCCTGATCTTTCTAGCAGATGAAGCGCCGCTGCTCGTGTTGGTGGCCGGCGATCAGCGGGCCGATGTGAAGCGGCTGCGGTCGGCCCTGGGGCTGAGCAAGAAACGGCTGCGCATTGCTTCGCCTGCACAAGTCCTGGCCCACACCGGCTTTGAGGTGGGGGGCGTACCCCCGGTGGGCCACCGGGAACCGCTGCGCACCCTCGCCGACCGAACGCTGGGCCGCTTCGATCTGGTCTGGGCTGCTGCCGGAAACGCCCACGCCGTGTTCCCCATCGTAACCGAGCAATTGCTGGCCATCACCGGCGGCGAAGTCATGGATCTGGTGGAATCTGCAAGCTAGTGTGAAGAAGATGAAACGAATTGGAGTGCTGAGCAGCGGCGGCGACGGGCCTGGGTTCAATCCCTGCATCCGGGCGGTGGTCCGCTTCGCCATCTCAAACGGACTGGCCTGCATGGGCATCCGGTCCGGCTATGCCGGCCTCATTGACGGCGATATTGAGGAGATGACCGTCCGGTCGGTGGGGGGCATCATCGGCCGGGGAGGGACCATCCTGGGCACCGCGCGTTCGGAGGAGTTCAAAACTGAACGGGGTCGCCTGACCGCCATGCGCAAGCTCAACGAGCACGGCATTGAAGGCCTGGTGGTGATCGGCGGCGACGGTTCTTTCCGCGGGGCACAGAAGCTCCAGGAGGAGTTTGGCATTGCAGTGGTAGGCGTGCCGGGAACCATCGACAATGATATCCCCGGCACCGATATGTGCATCGGCGTGGACACGGCCCTCAACACCGTGCTCGACGCGATCGACAAGATCCGCGACACCGCTTCGTCGCATCAGCGGGCCTTTCTCATCGAAGTCATGGGTCGGGCGTGCGGCTACCTGGCGCTCATGAGCGGCATCGCCGGTGGGGCCGAGATGGTGCTGGCTCCCGAAGTCCAGACGCCCCTGGAGGAAGTCGCGGCTGCCCTGAAAGACGCCTACTTGCGTGGCAAGGCGCACTGCATCATCGTCGTGGCCGAGGGCTACAAGCCTGGGATGCAGGCCGTAGCCGACTACCTCAAGGGGCGGGAGGACGAGCTGGGCTTTGACGTGCGGACCACCGTGCTGGGCCACGTGCAACGGGGCGGATCGCCCACCGCGTTTGAGCGGCTATTGGCCACACGGCTGGGAGCTGCAGCGGTAGAAGCCTTGCTTGCCGGCCAAAGCGGAGTGATGGTCGGCCTCGTCGGCAACAAGATCGTGCTGACGCCGTTAGACGAGATCGTGAACCAGCCAAGGTGCCTGGATCTGGGCATGCACCAGTTGTTCAAGTCGCTGGAAAAATAGGGAAAAGAGACCGGGTTCCCCATGCTTCGCAGAAACCCGGGCTCTTCACAGGGGATCTATGCTGGGATCCTGGGCAGGTCTTCCAGTGCCTGCTGGATGGTCTCTTGCTGCAGCTCGTAATCCGGCAGATCCCTTCTCATGTAGGCGTCGTAGGCAGCCAGGTCAAAGTGGCCGTGGCCGCTGTTGTTGAACAGGATAACCTTTGCCTCGCCCGTCTCGCGGCAGGCCAGGGCCTCGTCATAGGCGGCCCGCAGCGCGTGCGCGGTCTCGGGGGCCACGATGATCCCTTCCGCCCCGGTAAAGCTTAGGGCTGCCTCAAAACAAGCGTTCTGGTGATAGGCGCGGGCTTCGGCGATCCCCTGGTCCAACAAGGCGCAGATGCTGGGCGCCATGCCGTGATAGCGCAGCCCTCCGGCGTGCACCGGCGCGGGGATAAAGCTGTGCCCCACCGTGTGCATCTTGGCCACCGGGCCGGTCTTGGCCGTGTCTCCCCAGTCGTAGGCGTAGGTCCCCCGGGTCATGCTCGGGCAGGCCGTGGACTCGACAAACACCGCCCGCAGGTTTGGCTTTTCGCCTTGGAGCTTGTCCCTCAGGAAGGGGAAGATGAGCCCCGCCGCATTGCTCCCACCGCCCGCGCAACCGATGAGGATATCCGGGTAGTCGCCGGCCATCTCCATCTGCTTCATGGCTTCCAGCCCGATCACCGTTTGGTGCAGCAGGACAAAGTTGACCACGCTGCCCAGGGAGTACTTGTATCCTGCGTGGGTCATGGCATACTCGATCGCTTCGCTAATGGCCATGCCCAGGCTGCCCGGCGTCTCGGGGTCTTGAGCCAGCATGTTACGCCCGGCCTGTGTCTCTGTACTCGGGCTCGGCACCACCTTGCCCCCCCAGGTCTCCATGGCGATGCGCCGGTAAGGTTTCTGGTGGTAGCTGACGGCTACCATGAACACTTTGCACTCCATGTCGAACAGCCGCGTGGCGAACGAGAGAGCGCTGCCCCACTGGCCAGCGCCGGTCTCGGTGGCAAACCCCTTTAGCCCCTCCTTATGGCCATAGTAGCACTGAGCCACCGCCGTGTTGGCCTTGTGGCTCCCCACCGGGCTGACCCCCTCCCATTTGAAATAGATCTTGGCGGGGGTATCGAGCGCTTTTTCCCAGCGGCGAGCGCGGACCAGGGGGCTGGGACGCCACATCCTGAAGATGTCCTGGACCTCGTCCGGGATCTCGATCCATCGCTCGCGGCTGACCTCTTGTTCGATCAGGGCCTGGGGAAAAATCGGCGCCAGGTCGTCGGGCCCCAGCAGGTCCAATGTGGCCGGATGGCGGTAGGGCGGCGGCGGCACTGGCATATCTGCGATCACGTTGTACCACTGCGTGGGCAGGTCCTTCTCTTCCAGGTTGTACTTGTACTGTGCCATTGTTTTCTTGTCTCCTTCAAGCTGTGTGATTGAAACCAAAACGAGGATAGTCTAGGTTAGACGATGGCTCTGGCGTGCACCCTCCTTTCTTCGTCCCTCGAGGTCGGTGCGGCGCGGTCCATGAAGAACTGGCGGTAGATCTTGAAGTGCTGTGTGTCTTGGTAGGCCACCTCCTCGATCGTTGCCTGGTCAAAGCTCAAGATCTGTGCCAGTGGATAGGCCAGCAGAATGGGCGAGTGGGTGGCGATAATGAACTGGGCCTGGCCTGCCGCCTCAACCTGCTGCAAACAAGCCACAAGCTCAAGCTGACTCGCGGGCGACAGCGCGGCTTCGGGTTCGTCGAGGAAGTAGAGGCCCTTCATCCGGAAGCGGCCGCGGAAGTAGGTCAGGAACCCCTGACCATGCGAGAGCATGCTCAGGATGCGGCCGCCATGGTATTGCAGCCGGCCGGGGTCGCACAGGGCGACGTCGTCGATGAAATCGGCGAAGTCGCGGAATGTCTCGGCGCGAAACAGGGAACCAGGCACGTGTCCGCTCGCCCAGGAAACCGTGACATAGTCCTTCAGCTCGGTTTCAAACGGATTGTTGTGGGCCAGGTGCCGCCGTGGTTTGTCCCAGATCTGAATGCCGCACCTGCGGGCCATGGCATCGAGAAGCGTGGACTTGCCCGATCCGTTTTCGCCTACAAACAGGACGACGGGCCTGTGAAAGGAGAGGTCCTGTGGAGCCCTCCTTCGGAAGATCGGGAGGCTGAACGGAAAGAAGTTATGGTTGGGAAACCGATCACAATGGATTGTCACTCCATTGAGATACATCTCGTCCTCCTTGGGTACCCGGGCAGCCATATAGGCACCCAGCGGGGCAACCCCATGGGGGTGCCCCTGCTAGCGTGCGAGCACGGTCGGAATCTGGCGCAACTCGGGAAGCAACCGCGGACCGTAGAGGCCAAGCGCATCGTAGACCCTGTCCATCGTCATCTGGGCGATGCCTCTCGCCCGACGCGTGCCGGCAATGAGGACATCGTCGACCACGCCGGCCCGCTCGAACCGGGCGCGCACCTCACGCAGCGGTGACAAGAAGTCGTTGATCGCCCTGGTCAACCTGCGCTTCACTTCCACATCCCCGACTTTCCCCAGCCGATACTGCTCTTTGAGATCGTTCACCTCAGCCACGTTGGGGTTGAACGCGTCGTGGTAGATAAACACCGGGTTGCCCTCCACCTGGCCTGGGAGATCGGCCCGCACCCGCTGCGGGTCGGTGTACATGCCCATGACCTTGCGCTTAACGGTCTCCGCGTCGTCTGAAAGGTAGATGGCGTTCCCCCGGCTCTTGCTCATCTTTGCCAGTCCGTCGGTGCCGACCAGCGCGGGTATGTCGCCCAGCAGCGCCTCGGGAATGGGGAACACATCACCATATTGCCGGTTGAAGCGGCGGGCGATCTCGCGGGTGATCTCCACGTGAGCCTCGTTGTCCTTGCCCACTGGCACGAGGTGCGCCCGCGGCAGCAGGATGTCGGCTGCCTGTAGCACGGGATACCCCAGGAGCCCAAAGGACATCACGCCCAGATCGGCATCCCGTGCCATGTCCTGCAGGCTGGGCAGTCGCTCCAGGCGGGGCACGCTCACCAGCATCTCAAAGAGCAGGTTGAGCTCATGCGTCTCGGGCACCGCCGATCGAACAAAGATCGTGCTCTTTTCGGGATCGATGCCCACCGACAGGTAGTCCAGGACGATGTCTCGAATGTGCTGCGCTGTGTGGCCGATCTGCACTTTCCCAGGCTTCGTGGTCAACGTATGTAGATCGGCAAGGATGAACAGGCAATCGTATTCCTCCTGGAACCGCAGCCGGTTGCGCAGGCTGCCCACGTAGTGCCCCAGGTGCAGCTTGCCTGTTGGCCGGTCGCCGGTCAGTATTCTCTTCCGTTCCATCTCGCACCTCCCCAGGACCCACAAAAGCAAAAGAGCGCTCGCCCTCGAAAGAGGGCGAGCGCTCCATGTTGTTCCATGGGCACCCGTGGTGCCACCTCCCTTAGACCAGCAGCGAGAACAAAAAATCCGCCGGTGACGGCGGATCGAATTCTGGCATGCCAGCCTCACTCTCTGCAGGTACGGTTCCCGGCTTTATGGGAACGATACCCTCGGCCCTGATAACGGTGGCGACTCCGGCCCGATCTACTTGCCTATGGTGCTTTCGGCGGGCGACTCCCAGGTCCATTCACGGCCTGCGCTGGTATCGGGCTTCCACCAACCCCCGACTCTCTGGACCTCGCTTCGGCAGTTACTAGTCCTGATCCCTGTCTTTTAGGTATTCACTTGTAGGTTTGCACAATAGCACATGTCGCCGCGATTGTCAAATTGATGGAAGGCCAAGTTCATAGGTAAGGCGTGAGCTTGGACACCAACTTGGCCTTGGGCACAAAGCCAACAACTCGCTCCACCGGCTGCCCGTTCTTGAACAGAATCAAAGTGGGGATGCCCGTCACCCCATACTGCATGGCGGTCAAAGCGTTGCTGTCCACGTCCAGCTTGGTTACCTGGAGCTTGCCCGCGTATTCGGCCGCGATCTCGTCCACAACTGGCGCGATCATCTTGCACGGTCCGCACCACACCGCCCAGAAATCCACGATGGTTGGCAAGTCGGACTTTAGTACGACGTTTTCGAACGTGTCATCCGTCACCGCAATCGCTTTTGACATGATCCTACTCCTCCTGCCCAGGCTCTGCAGGTTTTTCTTGGGATGGTTCTTCCTCTATGCGGGGCACCGAGTATCGGGAGAAGATCAGTTTCACGATGCGGCCCACTCGCTGTTGGGCCTCAGCGCTATCGGTGGTTTGCAAACACCTTGCGACAAACTCGTCGAGAATGAGCATCCCCACCCCATCGAGGGCAGCTCGCGCGGCCATCAACTGCGTCAGGATTGCCTCGCAGTCCCGCTCGTCCTCGACCATCCGCTGCAAGCCTCGAATCTGGCCTTCGACCCGCTTCAGACGCCTGGTGATGTCTACCGTCGCCACTGCGACTCCCTTCTCGATACCCCCGCCGGGTACGAGGACACATGGTATCCTTTTTTAGACGATTTGTCAAACCCTCACGTTGATCTTGCGAGAGGCGTTGTCCTCTGGCCTCAGAGCGCGGATTACCGCGCGATGGGGATCCAGGCATCTCGCCGCGGGCTGCGAGTAGTCTGGGGGAACACTCTTCCGGCTTCAGTCAGCACCAGTGTGCAGCGGGGCCTTCTCGCCCAGTCGCCGCTCCGTCCCTGTCAGGAGGCGGCGGATGTTGGGCAGGTGAGCGTAGACGATGAGCACCCAGGCGAGCAGTCCATAGCCCACGTAGGCCAGCGACAGCGTCCCCGAAATGCCCAGGACCATCAGGAGGATGGGCATCAAGGTCGTGACGGTGAGCGATCCCACAGAAGCGTAACGCGTCACGGCGATGACGATGAGCAGCACCAGGACAAGCGCAACGGCAGCCGGCAGATAGATGACTCCCAAAGCACCCAGCGAAGTGCCCACGCCTGCCCCACCGCGAAAGTGCAGGAAAAGCGAATAGTTGTGTCCTAGAATGGCCGCTCCGCCAGCCAACGCCTGTGCTGTAGGAAAGGCCGTCAACTGAGCAGCCAGCCACACGGCCAGAGCGCCTTTGCTGATGTCCAAGGCTCCGGTGAGCAAGGCCGGCAGGATCCCGGCGTAACGGAACACGTTGGTCCCACCCGTCCGCCCGCTGCCTAACTTGAGCACGTTGATGCCCCACAGCCGCGCCACCAAGTAGCCGGATGGGAAGCTGCCCAGCAGGTAGCCCATCGCCACCACTGGTACGAGAGTCACGAAACCCACGGCATTTGCCTCCACCAGGCGGGATCTATCTTGAGAACCTCGTGATATAACACGAACGGACGCGCCTGGTTACGGCCCGAATCGAACCCTCTACCGAAAGCTCGGCACTTGGGAAGGTACTCATCCAACCAACTGCAGGCTCGGCACGACGTCGAGGTCCCAGCCACCCTTCGGGAGCTGCGCTCCTGCTTCGAAGCGAAAGAACCCGGCACCGGCCACGATCGCCGCGTTGTCGGTGCAGTATTGCAGGGCGGGAGCGAAGACCAGCACCGGGCTGAGCCGCGTCATCTCGGCCCGCAGAAACTCGTTGGCTGCCACACCCCCGGCGAGCAGGATCGTCTCTGTCTCAAATTCCTCCGCCGCACGGCATGTCTTTTCCACCAGAACGTCCACCACGGCTGCCTGAAAGCTGGCTGCCAGATTCTCCACCGGCAGCGAACGAACCAGCGGCGGCAGAGTGGAAGGCTGAGGTTTGGGCTGGGTAGGGCCCGGACCGGCCTCTGCCTGGGGTTGGTACTTGCGCACGATGCGCAGCACGGCGGTCTTGAGTCCCGAGAAGCTGAAATCGTACGCACCCGGCAGCCAGGCACGGGGCAGCTTGAAGGCGGCTGGGTTTCCGTGCCGTGCCGCCTCCTGGATGGAAGGTCCGCCAGGGTACGGCAGGCCCAACAGCCGCCCCACTTTGTCAAACGCCTCGCCAGCCGCATCGTCGAGCGTGCCCCCCAGCCGCCGGTACTGGCCGTGGCCCGTCATCAGGATGAGCTCGGTGTGCCCACCCGACACCACCAGACACACCACGGGAAACTCGGGCTGCTTTGGGGGGTTCTGGCCTAACCAGTTGCCGTAGATGTGGGCTTCGATGTGGTTGATGCCGATGAGAGGCAGTCCTCGGCCCCAAGCCAGCCCCTTGGCCACATTCACCCCCACCAACAGCGAGCCGGCCAACCCCGGGCCATAGGTCACCGCCAGTGCTGTCAGGTCATCCCATCCGGCCCTGGCATCGACCAGAGCCTGGTCGACAACCGGCACGATGCTCAGCACGTGTTGCCGAGAGGCAACTTCGGGAAAGACGCCGCCGTAGCGCCGGTGGATCTCCACCTGTGAAGCGACGACGCTGCTATGGACCAGATGGCCATCCTCCACCACAGCCGCCGCTGTCTCGTCGCACGAGGTCTCGATGCCAAGAATCAAGGTCATGGTTGCCTCCTGCCCTGAGTATAGCAGATATGCCGTACTCTGGCAATCTGACCGCTTGCTCCATCTCAGCGGCCATGCTATAATCGCGTCGTGAACTCGAGATGCTGGTCATTAGCCAGGACGTTGGGTCGGGTGCGCAGCGGATGGTGGGCCGTATTGCTCACCCTCCCTGCCCTGGCCCCCCTGGCTCGCCCGGGTTTCTTCGAGTCGCACGATGGCCTCTTCCACGTCTACCGTCTGGCTGCCCTCGATCAGGCCGTGCGGGTGGGCGTCCTTTATCCCCGCTGGTTTCCCGAGTTTGCGTTTGGCTACGGCCATCCTGTGCTCAACTTTTACGGACCGCTGAGCTACTACTGGGGCCTGCCCTTCACCCTGGTCGGCCTTTCCCCGTTCGTGGCGATGAAACTGGTGCTGGCCAGCGGCCTGGTAGCGTCGGCACTGGGAATGCTCCTTTTTGCCCGGCTGCACCTGGATCGTGGCCCTGCACTGGTCGCGGCCGTCGTGTATGCCTATCTGCCCTACCACCTGGTGGACCTGTATGTGCGGGGGGCCGTAGCCGAGTTCCTGGCGTTCGTCTGGTTTCCCCTCGTGCTGTGGGCATTTCACTGCCTGGTCGAGAATCCGAAACGGCCCAGCCTCCCTTCGGTCGCCAGAGTGGGGCTGGCTTCGATATTGCTAGCGGCTCTGGTAGTGACGCACAATCTATCGGCGTTGATCTTTTCTCCCGTGCTGGCTGCATACGTCCTCATCTTGTGGCTGAGAAGGCGAGGCAGCGGTGCGCCATCGGCCAGGGCTGTGATCTCAGCCCTGGCCTTGACCCTGACCCTCAGTTCCTTCTACTGGCTGCCCGTCTTGGCCGAGTCACGGTATGTCGGGCTGGGACATGGTGCTTCACAAGGTTACCGCGACCACTTGCTTCCCCTGGCGCGCCTGATTTCGCTGAGCCTGGCCTATCCCTACCCCGCTGAGCAGGATGTAGTACCTACCTTTCCCCTGGGCCTCGTCCAGCTCGGCATTGCGGCTGCTGCGCTGGCTTCGCTCGTCCCTGTGCAGGACATGCACAGGGAGCGGCGACCGAAGGCCAGTTCTGTGCTTGCGCCACTCCGCCCCGGAGCGGAGCGGCGACTGAAGGAAAGGCAGGTGCAGGCAGGCCGCCCACCTTCGCGAGGCTGGCTGCCGGCCTTTTTCCTGGCTGTGGTTCTCCTGTCCGCATTCATGCTCACCACTGCCTCCCTTCCTGTGTGGAAACTCTTTGAGAAAGGGCTGGCCTTCCTCCAGTATCCGTGGCGCTTCCAGGCCCTCACGACTCTGGGGACGGCTGTCCTGGCCGGCGCATTGGTCGATGGGCAGGCGCGGCCGACCCGCCCCATCTGGCGTGCGCTTGCCGGGTTAGTCATTCTGGTCACCGGGCTGTGGGCACTAGGGCGTCTCCCCTTCACGCTCTCGACGCCGGTTCAGTCCGTCGAGGCCATGTGGCAGACGGACCGGGACACCGGCCAGGTGGGCGCCACCTGGACCGGCGAATACCTGCCCATCTGGGTGAAGGAACAACGCTGGGCGGTCTCCCTCCCGGCGACGGGCTCGGGTGCGAGCAATACACAACTATCGCCCGGTGAGCTGCAATTGACGGGCGTCGGCTATACCCGATACGATTTTACCGTACCTGCCCTGCCTGCCGGCGCGCCAGTGGATGCACCGCTAACGGGGGAGGTGATCCTTCACCAGTTCTACTACCCTGGCTGGGAGGCCCGCTGGCAAGGCGCAGCGTCGCCTGCGTCGCCACAAGGTGTCCTGGGCCTGGCTTCTTTCGACCTTCTGCCCGGCAATGGCCCGCTCAGCCTGCGCCTCGGGCTTACGTGGGCGCAATTGCTGGGCACACTCCTCTCCCTCGCCTCGTTCCTGGCCATGGGCGTCGCCCTGATTGCTCAGCTTCAGCTCCGTAGTTCCGAACTGGGACGATGCCCCTCACGTCGGGCGCAGATCGCGCTGCTCGCACTTGCTGTTTGCTGCCTGCTGCTCACTGCGATCCTCCTCGCCAGCGTGGCCTTGCCCAATGGGTATGTCCGAGCCGTGCGCAATGTTGGGGCGAACCTGGAAGATACCGTCGAATTGCTTGCCTATACCACCGATCGAACGAGCTATCGGCCCGGCGAAACGGTCAATGTCGCCCTGTACTGGCGGGCTTTGCGCGCGCCCGATCAAGACTACAAGGCGTTTGTGCACCTCACTGACGCTGCCCTGCGACCGGAGGGAGTCCTGCCTGCGGGCAGTCCACCGCCAGGGAAGCGGCCTGCCCACCGCAAAGGAAGCGGCCTGCCCAGTGCGCAGGCACAGGGTACTCCGCAGCGCGCAGGCACAGGGTACTCCGCAGGGACCCGCCAGCCGGCCCAGCACGATGGCGACCCGGGCGCCGGCTCTACGCCCACCACCCGCTGGTTGCCAGGAGAGGTGGTGCCCGACACTCATCCCCTCCTCCTTCCTGCTGACCTGCCGCCTGGCCGGTACCTGCTCTGGGCGGGGATGTACGAGTACGGCGCCGTGCGGAACCTGACGGTCCTCTCTTCCGACGTGGCGGCCGCCGACAACCGCGTGCTCCTGGGCGAGATCGAAGTGGTGTCCCCATGACGCGGCTGCACGATTTTGTCCGCTGGTGGCGAACCCCTGCGGAGCACCCTGTGCCTGCGCACTGCGGAGTACCCCGTGCCTGCGCACTGGGCAGGCCGCTTCCTTTGCGGTGGGCCGGCCGCTTCCTTGGCGGTGGACTGCCCGTAGGCAAGACCCCCTCTGGACGCAGGGCATCCGCAACTGTGGGGCCCAGCGCCGTGTTGCTTGCCTTTGTAGTCCTGGCGGCCTGGTACAGCGTGACGATTCCATTGGGCGAAGCCCCAGACGAGGTGCCACATTTTACGTACGTGCGCTACCTGGCCCAGCACGGCCGCCTACCCACGACCCAGGAAGAGCACGAGGCATTCCAGCCACCGCTATACTATGCGCTGGGCGCCGCGCTCACGTTTTGGATCAACGACGAGCCGGATGTCCCGTTCGCCATCCGCGCCAATGCCGATTATGACGTGCTCGATCCGGCCGCTCCCAAGAACCTGTTGCTCCACACGGCCGCGGAGGGATGGCCCTACCGTGGCTGGGCGTTGGCCTGGCACCTGGTGCGGCTCGTGTCCATCACCCTGGGGGCGGTCACCGTATGGGCGGTCTACCGGTTGGGCCGTGTCCTCTTTCCTGGGGAAACTGCCATCCCCCTGGCAATGGCGGCGCTGACTGCCTTCACCCCCCAGTTCCTGTTCATGTCCGCCGTGGCCAACAACGACAACGCGGCGGTTACCTTCTCGGCGCTGGTCCTCTGGCAAGTGGCAGCCCTCCTGCACGAAGAGACTTGCGTCGGGCTGCCCACCGCAAAGGAAGCGGCCTGCCCACCGCAAAGGAAGCGGCCTGCCCATCGCAAAGGAAGCGGCCTGCCCAGTGCGCAGGCACAGGGTACTCCGCAGTGCGCAGGCACAGGGTACTCCGCAGTGCGCAGGCACAGGGTACTCCGCAGGCGGAGCACTGTTCTGGGCTTGTTGGTTGGCCTCGGGATGCTGAGCAAGGCCAACCTAATCGCCCTTGTACCCATCGCCGGCCTGGCGATCCTGATCTCAAACATCAAGTGTCAAACGCCTGCATTCCCCTATGCCTGCGCACTGCGGAGTACCCTGTGCCTGCGCACTGGGCAGGCCGCTTCCTTTGCGGTGGGCAGGCCGTTTCCTTGGTGGTGGGCACTCCGCCCCCGAGCAGAGCGGCCTGCGGAGTACCCTGTGCCTGCGCACTGGGCAGGCCGCTTCCTTGGCGGTGTCCTGCCCAAAGGGAGGGCACGCACAGGGAGCGGGAAAGGCAGACATCGTATTTCACTTGCCGTTTGCTGCTTGCTGCTTGCTGGCGGCTTGGCCTTCCTCGTCGCCGGCTGGTATTTCCTGCGCAACTGGCGCCTGTTCGGCGATCCTCTGGGCTGGTCGTTCCTGCTTGAGATCAATGCCCGCCGCGAGGGTCCGCTGACCATCGGTGTTCTATCGTGGCTGTTCAAGGGCGTGTTCCGTTCCTTCTGGCTGGGATGGATCGGCATCGCCTTTGACCAGGCGGTCTATTGGCTGATCGCTGGTGTGTGTGCGGTCGGGGTCCTCGGTTTCGTTGGTTGGCTGGTCGGCCGCTGGCGTGAACTGGGGGGTGCCACTCGCTGGACACTGGCGTTGTTGGGCTTGCACCTCGCCGTCACCTTGGGCTCGCTGGTGCAATGGACTGCCACCGTGTTGGGCACCGATCAGGGCCGGCTCATCTTTCCCGTGCTGCCCACGCTAATGCTCATCCTGATTGGTGGCTGGGCCTGGTGGGCGCGGGGGCGCGCACGCTGCGAATCATGGCTACTGGGTGGGCTTGTGGCTGGGATGCTGACCCTTTCTATTCTCACACCCATCCGCTACATCGCGCCGGTGCATGCCCCGGCCCCCGTGGCCACGAGCGCCGAACTTGCCGCTGCCACTCCCATCAACGTGGATTGGACTGGAGTCCGGCTGTTGGCGTATCGCCTCGGGCGCGCTGAGGTGCGCCCCGGGGGTAAGCTCGAACTGGACCTGTACTGGCAGGGGATACAGCCCCTGTGCATGGACTGCACAGAACAGGCCATCAGCCGCGATCTCATGGCGCTGATCCAACTCGTCGATGGGGAAGGCAAGTTCGTGATGTATACGGACGGATCGCCCACGGCTGGACGGGACACTACTGACCGCTGGCGTGCCGGGGTGCCGCTCGCCTCCCGCCACCTGCTCCGCCTGCCGGAATACAGTCCGCCAGGGGACTATCACCTGACCATCAGCCTGCATCCGTTCGGCCAGGAGACCTGGCTACCTGCCGTGGCAGCGGACGGTTCCCTGATCGGAGACCAGCTTGTGCTGCCGGCGACGATCCGGGTGGTTGCCCCATAAGCACTGCCTGAGACAAAGGCACGAAGGCACCAAGAGCTTCGTGTCTTGCGGAGTACCCTGTGCCTGCGCACTGCGGAGTACCCTGTGCCTGCGCACTGGGCAGGCCGCTTCGGCGGTGGTGTCTTCGTGGTTAGCGGCTGGCCTCCGGTACGTACGCCGGGAGTTGCGCCTCGGCAAAGATTGGCCGCAACCGGGCGAATCGCTGCCGGCCATCCACCAGTGGGATCGACGGCCAACCGTCGCCAATGAGCGGCCGGGCATAGCGCACAAACTCGTCGGTCACGTCGAGCCGGTTCTCGGCGATCCAGGCCTTGGGGAAGGACCGCTCCGAGTTGGCGACTAGGTCCAGCGGCACCTTGCCGTAGCGCACACGGTAGTCCGGCCCGGGCTCTCGCAAGAGAGTGGCCATGTAGCCAGACCCCTCTTCGGCCGCGATCTGGACTGCCTTCTGCCCCACCCGGTATGCTTCCTCCAGGTCCACCGTCGAGGCGTAGATCATGTTATGCCGTTGGTCGGTGCCGGGTACGTTCCCCCGCGCCGAGCCCTGAGCGGCCAACCCGACCTCGTTCAGATAGTTCACCACCACCCGCTCGACTGTCAGCGCACTGGAGGAGAATTGGACGTGACCGAAGGCATCCTTCCGCTCGCCTACATCCCCCACTGAAAACCCCTCGCTGATTACGAGCAAGCAACGCCCTCGGCGGCGCAGGACGTCGTTCACCGCGTCGGCCAGATCGGGCAGGGTGAGACCCGCTTCGCTCAGGGCGATGAGCAGGGGCATTTCCCGCTGCGGATCGCCGAGCCGAGCGGCGGCGGGAATAAAGCCAATTTTGCGTCCCATAGCCTGCATCACCAGCACCGGGTCGGCAGGGCAGGAACCGGCGTTCTCTTCGTTAGCATTCTGCACGTTCAGCGCCCAATAGCGGGCGACGCTGCCATAGCCGGGGGTGTGATCGATCAGCTTGAACTCGGCATCGCCCACGTCGTTGTCGACCGTCTTGGGAACGCCGACAGCGACCAAGTCCAGGCCCTGTTCCGCCGCCAATTGCGCCACTTTGTGCGCGGTGTCCATACTGTCGTTGCCACCGTTGTAGACGAACGTGCCCACCTCGTGCGCCTTGAACACCGATAGGATGCGCTCGAAATCCGCTTGTTGATGAGCCCTCAACTTGTAGCGACACGTGCCGATGGAACCCGCCGCTGGGGTAACGCTCAGCAGCCTGATCTCCTCTTCCGGTTGGGCTGAAAGGTTCAGCAGCCTCTCGCGCAGTACCCCTTCGATGCCATGATGGCCTGCAAAGACGGTGCCAAAGTGACCGGGGTAGGCCCGGCATACTTCAATGACGCCACGAAGTGAGGCATTGATGACCGGAGTCGGGCCCCCGCTTTGGGCGACGACGACGTTCTTGGGTCTACCCATCCCCTTCCCCTTACGCACTGTAGGTCGTGGACGAGGTGGTGCCACCCCGTCCGGTCCAGTTGGTGTGGAAGAATTGGCCGCGCGGCCTGTCCACCCGCTCGTACGTGTGCGCGCCAAAGTAGTCGCGTTGCGCCTGAAGGAGATTGGCGGGCAGGACCTCGCTGCGGTAGCTGTCGTAGTAAGCCAGAGCGCTGCCAAAAGCCGGCACCGGGACACCATAGGTGACCGCAGACGCGATCGCCCGCCGCCAGGCTGCCTGGCTGCGGTCAATGGCGCTCTTGAAGTAGGGAGCCAGCAGCAGGTTGGCTAACCCGGGCTCCTGATCATAGGCTTCCTTGATACGCTCGAGAAACTGCGCTCGGATGATGCAGCCCTCGCGCCACAGCAGCGCAATCCCACCGTAGTTGAGGTCCCAGTGGTACTCGGCCGCGGCCATGCGCATGAGTTGGAACCCCTGCGCATACGAGCAGATTTTGCTGGCATACAGCGCCTGCCGAATGTCCTCGACGAACGCGGCTCGATCCCCATTAGAAGCAACTTGTCCCTCCCCGACGCGTCGGGGAGGGACTTGAGTCGCTCGTTCGGCAGGGGTGCCAGGCTTGCGCCCAAAGGCAAGGTCTGGGCCAGGCAGAGCCCGACTTGCGGCCCGGCGTTCTTCCTTGAGCGCGGACATGAAGCGGGCAAAGACGGCTTCGGCCACGGTTGGAGCGGGCGCCCCCATGTCCAGTGCGTTCTGGCTGGCCCACTTTCCGGTGCCCTTTTGTCCGGCCGTATCCAGGATCACGTCGACCATCGGCTTGCCGGTTTCCTCATCCACGTGGGCCAGAATGTCGCTGGTGATCTCGATCAGGTAGCTCTTGAGCTCGCCCTCGTTCCAGCGCTGAAAAACCTCATGCATTTCGGCAGGGGTCATGCCCAGTACCGCACGCATCAGCAAGTACGCTTCGGAGATCATCTGCATATCGCCGTACTCGATGCCGTTGTGCACCATCTTAACATAGTGCCCGGCCCCGTCGCTGCCCACCCAATCGCAGCAAGGAGACCCATCGGCCACTTTGGCCGCGATGGCCTGAAGGATAGGCTTGACATAAGGCCAGGCAGCGGAGCTCCCCCCGGGCATGATGCTGGGCCCGTGTAGCGCCCCCTCCTCGCCGCCGGAGACACCGGCGCCGATATACAGGAAGCCTTTTTCCTCGAGGGCTCGAGTTCGCCGGATGGTGTCGCCAAAGAAGCTGTTGCCCCCATCCATGATGATGTCGCCCGGCCTGCCCTGCGGAGTACCCTGTGCCTGCGCACTGGGCAGGCCGCTTCCTGGGCGGTGACTGCGGGCAGTCCAGGGGTCCAGGTGGGGCAGAAGCAGCTCGATGAAATCGTCCACCGGTTGGCCCGCCTTGACCATCAACAGCACTTTGCGAGGTCGGGCCAGGGAGTCAACCAGCTCTTCGATGCTGTGGCAACCGATGACGTTCTTGCCTTTGCCACGACCGTTGACGAATTCGTCCACCTTGCTCACCGTGCGGTTGTAACAGGCCACGGTAAAGCCCTTGCTTTCCATGTTCAGAATCAGATTCTCGCCCATGACCGCGAGGCCGATGAGACCAATGTCTGCCTTGTTCATCTCACTTTCCTCCCCTGTGCCTGCGGAGTACCCTGTGCCTGCGCACTGGGCAGGCCGCTTCCTTGGCGGTGTCTGTATAGCATCTCCCCCGCTTTGGGTACCACGAGGATCCCTTCGCTCTCTCGACCTTCCCACTCGGTGCGGTCGATGGTGGCCGGATCCAGGTAGCCGAGGTTTACCCGTTCGCATCGCTCGCGTGGGATGCCGGTGGCCAGCGTCACCTGGATGCGCGGGCGCTCGATACGGCGTTCTGCATCATAGGTGCCAATGCCGCGCAGATGAGTGGAATGAGCCAGCACGCCCCAAGGATAGCTCTTGAACTGATCCCACTGCTTGACAAAGTAGTCTCGCACATGATAGCCGACCTGATCGATGACGTGCCCGTGGGTGTACGAGATTTCGGTGATGTGTGGGGCATAGATGACCACCTCACCGCCGTCGGCGATGACTGGTTCCATCTTGTACATCCCCTTGGCTGCCGTCCACAGGTCGTCGTACATCTCGGGCATCACCGACAACACCCGGCGGAATGGCTCGTCGACGGTTGCGATGTGCAGTTGCGAGGACAGTTCAGCCGCATGTTCCCAGGCGTCCTGCGGCGAACCCGCGTACAGTCCAGCCAACCCGTTGTGAGCGACCACCATGGCCAAGCATAGCTTTGGAACCTGGATGAACGACGCCGCCCGATCGATAACGGCGCGCACCGGGGTACGCTTGGTGCCGATGACTTCGTAGCTGGTGATCAGCGCTCCGAGCCAGTGGGTAAAGTGGATCACCTCCGGCCCGCTGATGCCCGGGAACAGGTACTTGTTGCCACCGGAAAAGCCAACGACCTCGTGAGGAAAGACTGGGCCACACACGATCAACTGGTCGTAGTCGAAAACCAGCCGGTTGACTGTCACTGGCAGATCCTGGACTAACAAGCCATTGGACAGTCGGGCGATCTCGGCTGCCGGGATGGTTCCCGCCCTGATGCAAGTCTCCGGAATGTCCCAGCGATGGTTGAGGAGACGGATTCCCGCGTATGTGGTACGGCGTTCCTCCTCGCTGATGCCTACCAGCCGGCTCAACGCCTCCTCGCACATCGGCTGGTGCGTGCCCAGCGCCACCACGTAGTCAAGCGCTGCGACCGGGCCTGCGGGCCCTGCGCACAGCGACTCGTGTAACAGCCGAAAGAAGAGTGGGATGGGCGCCGTGCGGGTGCCATCCGGGATGATGACGAGCACGCGCTTCCCCCTCAAGTCGGTCTGGCCCCAAGCCTCATCGATCACTTCTCGCACATCGTCTTCACTCAGATGCCCAGTTGTACTACCCTTACCAATCAATCCCAGCCTCCCGCTCGCCTGCTCCCCACAAAACCTCAACATCCTCACTCCCTCTGCGGTCTCTGCAGTAAATCAACCGTTCCCACCGGAGGAGCTCATTGCTGCCACGGCGGCACTTCCGGCAGCAGCTTGTCGAACTCGGCTATCAGCTTGTCTTCGTACTCCCCGGCATACTCGCCCGACAGGAATCTGTGCACCGCCTCTTTGTAGAAGCGTTCCCACGATTCATCTTCGTGTCCAGGGTTCACCGGAAAGAACAGTGCATGGTTGGCCCGGGCCGCTTTCATGTCACCTGGTGCGTCACCTATCATCAAGATGTGGTCGGAAGAAAACTTGCCCTTGGCGGCAAATGACAGGTGCTCGCTCTTGCTGCCCATCTCCTGGCCGGCGATGATGCGCACGAATTTGGCGATGTCGTGCTCCTCCCATTCCCGGGCCAGCGCCTCCTGGGGTGTGGCCGATACGACCATCATGTCGGCCTTGTCTACGAGGAAGGCCAGGCTCTCCCGCAGGTAGGGAAACGGCGGGACGCCATGAACCATGTCGGCGATGGCCGCATTGACGGCCTTGGACCAGGCCAGTGCCGTAGCAAGCTCTTGATCGTCTGTGTTGGCTGGCTCGGCCAAGTACTGCTCGAGCCCATCGTTGCTCAACGGCAAGCCTGAGGCCATGAACTCCCGGATGCGCAGTGCTGCTGGTGGCACGACGTGTCGCGCCCGTACTTCTGGGCGGTCTCGAAGCAGGTCAAGGACCATCACCAGGGCCGGCCAGCGGTTGATGCCCCGCCACTTGGAGTAAAGGTTTACGAACTCGGCCGCTTCACGGGCGTACTTCGAGACCGCCTGGAGCTCCCAGTATTTGATGGTGTTCGGAGCGAAGCACTCTTTGTGCTTGATCTCCATCGTGTCAAAGGCACAGCCGTCAGAGTCGATACCGATAAAGAAGTCGTGCTTGGGCTCCAATTCCACCAGAGGGCGAGCTGTTTCAGGATAGTCTGCCATTTTCCCTCCAGAATCGGAATATCACACACCACTGAAGGCCGAGAAGCCACCATCGATCGGCACGATAATGCCTGTGACAAAGGCCGATGCCGGGGAGAGTAGCCACAGTATGGTTCCCATCAGATCATCGGGCTCGCCGAAACGGCCCATCGGCGTGTGGCTGAGAATTGTCTGTCCGCGAGGCGTCAGGTCGCCAGTCGTCTCGTGTGTTAACAGGAATCGGTTCTGCTCGGTCAAGAAAAACCCCGGCGCGATGGCATTCACGCGGATCTTGGGCGAGTACTCTTGGGCCATGTGGACGGCCAACCATTGGGTAAAGTTGCTGACCCCGGCTTTGGCTGCCGAGTAGGCGGGGATCCGGGTGAGCGGGCGAAACGCATTCATCGACGACACGTTGAGGATTGCGCCCTCTTTACGTTCGGCCATTGTTCGCCCAAAGACCTGGCTTGGCAGAACCGTGCCGATGATGTTCAGGTCGAAGACGAAGCGCAGTGCATCGTCGGGCAGGTCAAAGAAGGGCAGGTCGCTGGAACTCGTGGCCTTGGGGCTGTTTCCGCCGGCTGCGTTGATGAGGGTGTCCACCGGACCCAGCTCGGCTCGGATCGTTCGCTCCGCCTCCACCAGCGAATCACGGTGCAGGACATTGACCCCCACGACGATCGCACGGCCCGGTCCACGCCCGAGCCGGTCCATCAGCCGGTCTGCGAGGGATGGTTTCAAGTCCAAGATGGCCACATTGGCTCCACAACTCACCAACATGCAGGCCATCTCGCCGCCCAGGATTCCAGCGCCGCCGGTAATTGCCACCGTGCGGCCCTTAAAGTCATACCATTTGGTCACTGTATCGAGATCCATGTCCCCCTCCCCGTATCTGCTCAAGCTGAACCACCACTAAGGCAAAGACACAAGGTGCGTAGGTCTGGCGGCCTGCCTCGCCTGCACCTCGACCGACGGGAGCGCATGCCCCGGTGTGCGGGCCACCGCCAAGGAAGCGGCCTGCCCAGTGCGCAGACACAGGGTACTCCGCAGGCACGGGGAGCACCGCTTCTGCGGCGGTGGTTATGTGCACCCCACCCAGCCTAACGTCCCAGGAATCCGCCGTCGACCGGCAGCACCGTCCCGTGGATATAGTCGGAGGCCGCCGAAGCCAAAAAGAGCACCGCACCCTTCAGGTCAGCGGGCGCACCCCAACGCCCGGCCGGGATGCGCGCCAGAATCTGAGGCTCTCGCTGGGGATTGCCCACCAGGGCAGCGTTCATCTCGGTGTTCAGATAGCCTGGGGCAATGGCGTTGACGTTGATCCCGCGCCCGGCCCATTCGTTGCTGAGCGCCTTGGTGAGCTGTGCCACACCGCCTTTGCTGGCGGCGTAGGCCGGAATGGTGAACCCTCCCGTAAAGCTGGTCATCGAAGCCACGTTAATGATCTTGCCCTTCCCTTGCGCCAGCATGACACGCCCGGCAGCCTGGGCCAGGATCCACACCGCATGCAGGTTCACCGATAGCACATAATCCCATTCGTCCAGCGGAAACTCCTCGGCAGGATGGCGGCTCTGCGCGCCGGCGTTGTTTACCAGCACATCCAATCCCCCTAGAGCCTCGACGGCGCGGCCAATCAATGCCAGCGCCTGGGTTCGGTCAGACAGATCAGCCTGGAGAGGGGTCGCTCCCATTTCCGCCGCAGCCTTGGACACTCGCTCTGCTGAACGGCCCACGATGGCCACCCGCGCGCCAGCCTCAATCAGCGCCTCGGCCATCCCCCGACCCAGGCCCGTGGTTCCCCCCGTGACCAAGGCACGCTTCCCTTCGACCGAAAACAACTCATATATCGCTCCAGCCACCATAGTTCCGTTCCCCCATTTGCCCAACTGCCGACCTGCCCGGTTTGCACGTGTCTTCGTGTCCCTGCGGCTTGCCCTGCCTGCACCTCGACCGAAGGGAGCGCATGCCCAGATGTGCGGGTCACCGTCAAGGAAGCGGCCTGCCCAGTGCGCAGGCACAGGGTACTCCGCAGGCACAGGGAGTACCGCTTCTGCGATGGCGTTTGAGCATCTCTCTGCGAAGGGGCCCGGCTATTCGTCCTGCTCAATCATCACCCCAGGTGCCACCTGTGGCCGATAGATCGAACACGCGCCGGCCTTACATAGAGGCTCCTCCAGCAGCGCAGAATCGCCCCAGGGCCAGAGGGCGATGATCGTGCCCCCGTCCCCAGCACCGGCAAGTTTAGCCCCCAGCGCGCCAGCTCCCAGGGCAGCCGCGATCAGTCGCTCGTTAGACTCGCCGGACCCGCCCAGGTCACGCTGGATGGCGTGGTTCTCGTTCATCAAACGCCCCAACACTGGCCAATCGCCCATGATCAGCGCACGCTTGCCCATCCGAGCGATCTCGGTAATCCGGTTATACCCCTCTACCACCGCCGGCTCCCCATCCAACCAGCGTTCGCGCAGGGGTTTGTGGACCGCGCCGGACGCATGCTGGACTCCAGTAAATCCCAACACGAAGGGCAACTGGGGAACGTAGCTTGCTAGGGGTTCAATCGTCGCGTACAATTCGGCTTCAGCCCGGCGGTAGAACTGCTTGCCCCGGAAATCCATGTAGTTCAGCCCGCCAAACGTGCACATGCAGGCATCCTGGTAGCCGCAGACGACCTCGAGGTAGTTCAACTCGATGTAGCGTGCTCTTTCGGCCAATTGGTAGAGGTTGTGGCGCGAAGGATCTCCCTGCCAGGACAGGAACGAGTGCAGTAGCGCCACAACCAGCGCCGTAGATCCCGCCAATCCGCTGCGCATCGGGATGTCGCTTTCATAGCTCACGTGGCAAGCCAGCCGAGGCAGGTGCAGGTAGTCGAGGACTGCCCGTGCTACGTCAAAGCGATCTCCCCTTGGGCGCAGGTCATCCCGGCTGGCGATCCGGCATTCCTCGTCACCGTTTTGCGTAGCAAGCACAAGCTCGGCCGCTGATTCCACGGTGACGCGCGCCCGCATCGCGACCGAGCAAGAGAGCACCGAGCCACCATACATGTCGGTCGGATTGCCGATGATCCCTGCCCGGCCCGGTGCCGAGCAGACCTGCTTGCGTATTCTAGAGCTCATAGGCTTTCGCTTTGACGTACTTCCGGACCAGATACCCGTACCGTTCATCGGCCAGGGCAAAGTCAATAAAGGCTCGGAAGTAGCTTTCGAAATTGCCCACGTCGTACCGGTTTTGGTCCGGGCCGAGGGTCCAGGCATACACCGGCTGCCCCATCTGAATCAGCACCTTGATGGCATCCGTGAGCTGGATCTCTCCGCGCCGGTCGGGCGCTGTGCGGGCGAGGGCATCAAAGATGGCAGGGCTAAAGACGTATCGCGCCGCAACGGCCAGGGTGGATGGAGCCACGCCCACGGAAGGTTTCTCAATGATGTCGGTCATGGCGACCGGCTGTCCAAGGGGAGGCTCGGCACCGGCGATACTGACGATGCCGTAGCGAAAAGTCTCTTCCACTGGCACCTTCTCCACGGCCACCACGGCGGCGGCTCCCAAGCCCTGAAAGGCCTTGATCATGCCCAGCAAGGGGGCCGCAGGCTCATCCGCAGCGATGAGAGTATCTCCCAGCGCCACCACGCAGTCATCACCATTCACATAGTCGCGGCCCAGCGAAATGGCATGCCCCAGACCTTTCGGCTCGCTCTGGCGCGTATAGAGGAAGCGGGATTTGTCGTCCAGGTAGGCCAGGTCTGCCAACACAGCTTCGCTGCCAGCCTGTTTCAACGCTGCGATGAGCTGGGGATCCGCGTCGAGATGATCTTCGATGGTCCGCTTGTGGCGGCCGGTGATGATCAGGATCTGGTGCAGGCCCGCTGCCTGGAGCTCCTCGACTACGTATTGGACCGCCGGTTTGCGTCCCACCGGCAGCATTTCCTTCGGCTGCGATTTGGTGGCCGGCAGAAGCCGGGTACCCAAGCCGGCAGCGGGAACGATCGCTTTGGTTATTGGTCGTGCCATCGGTCGTTTTCCTCCCCTATGCTATAAAAGGCGACAAGTGTCGTTTGAAATGAGCTTCCACTGCCGCATAGTGGGCCTCCTCGTGGGCACGCAGTTCTGCAAGCAGCTCACCCCCGAACCTGTCCAATACGGAACCGAAGGTCACGTGGAGCACTTCGCGGCCGTCGAACAGATCCAGGACTCCCGCCAGTTGGTTGTCTGCCAGGTTCTCAGGCGGCGGCACCCGGGTCACGTCGGCAGATACATGGTAAGTCACCTTGTCCTGGTTGTACCGTTCGCGGGCGAAAGCCAGGATCTCGCGGTAGAGACTTGGGTTGACGCTGGCTATGGCGCGCAGCGCCTCCAGGTAGCTCGTCCCGGCGGTTTTCAGGTGCACCAGATCCCGTGCATGGCGGGCGACGAGAGGGTATACGCTGAACTTGTCCGACCCGGAATGCAGGCTCAGCTTATACGGCCCTGCCGGCAGGGCACGGGCGATGGCCGCGTGTTTGGCGAACTCGTCCTCGAACTCAGCCAGGTTACCGATATAGTCCACGCCTTTCTCAAAGCGGCCGACGTAGCGCGGAGCCAGGCTCACCCATTGAACCCCGAGGCGGTGCAGCTCGCTGGCGACGAAGAAATGCTCCAGCGGCGAGGTCGGGGTGGCCGTCTCGTCTACCGAGACCTCGAACTCGAAGGAGCGCTTGAGCCCCATGGCAGCGACCAGGTGGCGGAACATGCGGGACGTGTGTGCAATGGCCCGGCCGTACTTGGCGGCCGCCCGCGCCAGGGTTGTCTCGTTGAACTCCACCGCCAAGGAAGCGGCCTGCCCAGTGCGCAGGCACAGGGTACTCCGCAGGAGCAGGTCTTCCGCGTCGAACTGCCGGTCGAGATAACGTGCGCGTAGGGCTGCGGGTGAATCCTCCAACTCGGGCCAAGGCAGGGCCTGCAGCTTCTCCTGTAGCACGGCGAACGATGCCTCATGCGAAGCAGCCTCATTGTCCACGTGGTCACCGGGGTCTACGGTGAAAAACGTGTAGCCGGCAGCAACGCACAGGTCCACATCGGCGGTTGTTTTCAGGTGGTCGGCATCGGCACCCCACGGCTCGCGCCAGCCCTCCTGGAACACCCCCCACATCGCATCGTCCATCACCTGTTGGGGAGTGCGGCCGGTTCGGGCGTTTTCGCGCATCGACTGCTGGGCCAGGATGGGGGCAATCCTGCCTGCCGCGCGCACAGCCCGGATGTGGCCGGGTGTGGCCAGACCCAACCGGTCACCACAACCCACCGATTTCTTCAGGCCAAGGGGTTGGGGTCGAAGCCAGGGAAGGCGATCGCGCAGCGCAGCGGCGTTGGCCGGTGTCAGCGGGCACAGGAGGAGCGCATCGCCGTGCACCTCTCGGCGTACCCCGTCGAAACCAGCCGCCTGGCCGAGGATGCCCAGCACCTTGCCGGTGGTGCCCTTCTCGCTTGCAGTAGGCGCCTGGGTCCCTTCCCTCGAAGCAAGACCATGGGGATCTCGGGCCAAAAAGAACGTTACTCCTTCGTCCTCCGTCACCGAGCGTGGATACACCGACATGCCACTCCACTCCGCTTCGCTACGGGATTCCATCACTTGTCCCAGGGTCATTCGCTCTGCTCCTGATGATTGCGCTTCATTGCCTGTACTGGCGGTGATGCCTTCTCTCGTAGTAGGGACTCCAGTCGCCGTCGACACGTCCCTGGCTCACGGGGTGAGGCAGGGACTAGTCATTGAACCGATAGGTCCGCCTGGCAAGCCGATAGGCCATGTCCAGGGCCATCTCGCGGGCGTCGTCCATGTCCACAATGCCCCGCACCACCATGCCGGCGAGCCAGTTCGAGTCCACCCGGCGAGCCAGGTCATGGCGGGCCGGAATGGAGGGGAACGAGCGTGTGTCGTCGTTAAACCCGGCTGTGTTGTACAAGCCGGCTGTCTCAATCATCCGCTGGTGGTAGCGTATCATGCCGTTGAGGCTATCGTTGAACCACCACGCCGGGCCGAGCTTCAAGGCGGGGTAGTGCCCAGCCAGGGGAGCCACCTCCCGCGTGTAGGTAGATTCATCCAGCGTGAAAAGGACAAAGGTCAGGCGAGGATCGTTGCCGTACTTGTTCAGCAAAGGGCGGAGGTTGTGCGTGAACTCGGCTTGGAAAGGGATGTCGCACCCCCTGTCGGGGCCGAATCGATCGTAGACGGGCTGGTTGTGGTTGCGGAAAGAACCAAAGTGAACCTGCATCACCAACCCGTCCTCGATACTCATGCGCGCGCTTTCCATGAGCATGTGCCCAAAGAAGCGCGCTTCATCCTCGACGGTCACCTCACCTTTTAGTGCGCGCTGGAAAATCCGCTCCGCTTCTTGTGGAGACAACTCGCCCGTACTGAGGCTCGTGCCATCGTGATCCGTTGCCGTGGCCCCCATCGCTTTGAAGAACGCGCGCCGGTTTTCCAGCGCCTGGATTAAAGTTGGACACGACGTGATCTCTACGCCGGCGAGATGACCCAACACGTCGATTTTCTCACGCCACCGTGGACGCAAGAGGTGAATGACGTCGTCGGCACGGAACGTGGGACGGATGTCCCCATCCCAACCGGAATCGCGGATAGCCTGGTGGTAGGGGAGCGGATCCGTGGCATAGTCCGTCGTGCACAGCACCTCGATATTGAAGCGCTTGAACAACGCCCGGGGACGGAACTCGGGCAATGCCACCTTGGCCATCATCTGGTCATAAATGCACTGGGCTGTGGCTCCGGTCAGCTTTTCCTCAATGCCGAACACCTCGTTGAACACGTAAGACAGCCACAAACCCGTGGGTGTGCCACGGAAGAGGTAAAAGTTGTCGGCGAAGAGCTGCCACACCTTCCGATGATCCTGCTCGCCTGTCCCATCGAGCGGAGCGATGCCCAGTGCCTCCAACGGAATGCCCTGGGAATAAAGCATACGGAAGACATAGTGGTCGGGGATGATCAGCATTTCGGCGGGTGTACCCAAGGTGGCATTCTCATCCGCGAAAAGCCGTGGGTCCACATGGCCGTGCGGGCAGACCAGGGGCAGATCGGCCACCAAGGCGTACAGCTCCTGTGCAATGCGCTTTTGAGCGGGATCGGGATCAAAACACCGGTCCCAGGGCAGAACCCATTTTGGATGTGCCATGGCTTTTCCCTTGGGTGGGTGCACCTCGTCGCCTTAGGAAAACACCCAGACGTCCGGGCGCTAATCCACCAAGACTTGTGTGTCTTCGTGTCTTCGTGCCGGGGTGGTCCCTATTGGCTACGGCCCTTCCTCACCTCGGCGATGAATGCTGCCGCCCGGCGGGTCAGCTCGGCCAGATCCCCGGCGTCCAGCAGTTTCTGGTTGACCAAGCTGCTGCCCACTCCCAGCGCCGCCGCTCCCTTGCGGATGAAATCGGCAGCGGTTCCCAGTGTCACGCCCCCGACGGGGATGATCTCCAATTGGGGTAAGGGACCCAGGATGGCCTTGACCAGCTCCGGCCCCCCCACATCGGCGGGGAAGAGCTTGATCATGTCGGCTCCAGCCTCCCAGGCGGTCAGCATCTCGGTCGGCGTGTAGCAGCCGGGGATCGCCGGGACGCCGTAGCGGTTGCACAGGGCAATGACGTGCAGGTTCAGCGTGGGCGCTACGACAAAGCCTGCTCCGGCCAGGATCGCAGCCCTGGCCGTCTCGGGATCCAACACCGTACCTGCCCCGAACAGCACCTCCTGGCCATAGCGTCGGGTGGCCTCTTCGATCACCCCGAGCGCGCCCGGCGTGGTCATGGTGACTTCGATGACCTTAACGCCGCCGGCCTTGATAGCATCGGCCGCGGCGATCAGTTGGTCTGAGCTTTTTGCTCGAATAATGGCGACAACGCCGGTTTCTCGAATCAGGTTCAGCTTCTCTGCCTTGTTCATGTTTTCTCCCGTGGTTGCTCCGGCTAGCGTACGGTGCGTTTTCCGCCGCCGGCTACATCGGCCTTCATCAGGGCCTGGATCTCGGCCTTGTCCACGATCGGCAAGTCAAACATCAGCGTCTGCTGCAATCGCGTCGCCGCGTCTCCCACCAGCACCCCCTTGGTCAGGCCCTCGACGCCCACCCCGGCGGTGAGCAGGCCATAGTAGAAGCCGGCGTTCCAGGTGTCGCCCCCACCCAGCCGGTCTAGCAGCGTGACCGGCTTGACGGCGGGCGAACGGGCGAAATTCCCGTCCGCATCCACCGCCGCCGACTCCCAGCGGTGCTGCTCGAAGCTATCCGGGTAGCGGATTGTGACGCCCACAGCCCGGGTCTTGAACCGCTCGTGGACCTGTTGGGCAAAGGCGCGGATGTCGTCGTCCTCCACGGTACCCATGTCGCCGTCCACAATTTGCTTGGCCGAATACTGGCCACAGCTCATTCCATACAGTAGAGCCATATCTTCGATGGTCGTAATGAGCAGATCGACGTGCTCGGTCACGATGGGTGTCATGATCTCCCGCGCCTGCTCAACCGACCACAACGTGGCACGATAGTTCAAGTCCAGGCCGACCAGGCATCCCTGGGGCTTGGCCGAGATCGCTTCCTGGAAGGCCTCGTAGTTGTGGTTGCGCTCATACTTGCTGTGCGCGGCCAGACCAAAGCTGATGCCCGACGTGTGGAACAGCATAGCATCTTTCAGAGCGGCTGTCCAATTCACCATGCCGGCACCCAGTTTCGAAGCGGCAGAAAACATCCGTTGATATACCCCCGTGTCCCTGCGGGGCGTTCGGCCGATCTCGTAGATGAAGCGGCCAATCGGCTCGGCCTTGGGCGCCCACACGATATGGTCGGTATTGACGCCCTGCTCGCGAGCGATATTCCGCACCGCGCGCCCGTACGGGTTGTCCGGAACGCGGGTGATATACGCAGAGGGAATCCCCAGCCGGCTCAGCCCTATGGCCAACGTATACTCGCTGCCCGCCATAGACAGGTGAACCAGGCGTGTCCGTTCCGGCCGTTCCATGTCGGCGGGGGTGTCACGCACCATCACCTCGCCAAACGTGACAAAGGCCGGCCCTACGCGCGGGTCTTTGCCAAACCGGCTCAGTTTATCCTTGGTGATATCGAACTTGAGCGCATTCCCCATAATCATCACCTCTTCGCCCATTTCAATGCTCGTTCGGGGCTTCGTAATAGCGGCTTCAGTTCTTTCCACTGCAGCTTGCTTCGTTGCCCGTTCAGGGCTTGACCACCACCTTGATCGCCCCCCCCAGCCGCTTCTCCGCCGTCTCAAAGGCGGCGTGGACCTGGCTCAGGGGGAAGGTATGGGTGACCAGCGGCGAAAGGTCCACGGTCTGCCGCCCAAGTAGTGCCAGGGCCTGCGCCATGGAGCGTTCCCCCTCCGCCTTGGAACCGGCGACGGTTATGTTCCACTGAACGATCTTGTTGACATTCAAGGGCGCGGGCTGACTGTAGATGCCGATGAGCGCGACGCGTCCATTCTTCTTGCTGTACTCGATGGCCTCTACGACGGCTTGCGTTGTGCCCGTGCACTCTAGCACCGCGTCGGCGCCTACCCCGGCTGTGAGCTCCATGACGCGCTGGATCACATTCGTCTCCCGTACATTGATCGTCACATCTGCCCCGAGGCCACGCCCTACCTCCAGCCGGTCGGACCGTGTACCGGTGAGAATGATCGTGCCCGCGCCCAGCAGCCGGGCCATGACCACGGCCATCAAGCCAATGGCTCCCGGTCCCGATACGACTACGGTCTCGCCGGCGCGGATGCCGCCGATGCGCCGGATGCCGTACAACGACGTCGCCGCGGTGGTGACCAACGTCGCCTGTTCGAAGGACATCGCATCGGGGATCCTGTAGACCGAGTTGACGTGGTTGCAGGCGTATTCGGCATAGCCACCGTTGGTGCTAAAGCCGTAGTGGCGGTGGCCCTTTTCGTGATTGCCATAGTTCAGACAGGTGTTGTACAGCCCATCGCGGCAGTTGTTGCACACCCCACAGCCCTTGTGCGGCTCGATGGCCACGCGGTCGCCGATGGCCAACTCGGAGCGGCCTCCGGCCATGTCCCCCAGTGCGGCGATGGTGCCGGTGTATTCGTGGCCAAAGATGAACTGGCCATAGGGCGGATGGTTGGGCCAGCCGTGCGCCAGGATCTTGGGATCGGAACCGCAGATGGCGCAGGCTGCCACCCGGATCAACACTTCCCCGGGGCCGGGTTGGGGCACGGGGTAGTCGTCCACCAACCTCAGATCCCCTTCTCCATACAACACCGCCGCTCGCATCGTGCTTGGCATTGGCACCTTCTTTGCCTCCCTCCCACTGTCATTCTGAGCGACCCGAGGTAGCGCCTGTCCTGAACAAGGCGAAGGGAAGATTCTCCCTTGGATTTGTATCCCGATGCGCCTTCCGAAATCCTTCGTTGCTGCACTCCTCAGCATGACAGGCATTAGAAGTGAATGAGGATCTTCATCGCGTTCTTGCGATCCTGCGCCAACTCGAACGCCCTGGCATATTCCTCGAACGGCACCTGGTGGGTGATCAGGTGCCGGGCTGCATCAGGGTGTTCCAGGGTAAAGCCCAACACCCGATCAAACTCGCCTGTGCCGCCCATGCTGCCCATGATCCGGGCCGCCTTGAGTGTGATCTGCTTCATGCTAAACTCGACCGATGGGATAAAGCCCAGGGCCATGATCGTCCCCAAGGGCCGCACCAGATCGACCGCCCGGCGAAAGGCAGCCGGCGCGCCAGAGGTCTCGAAAACCACGTCGTACCCCTGTCCAGAGTACAGGCCCCCGTAGCTCTGAGTGTCGCCCGCAGCAGCGGTCACGCCTGTCAGATCCGCCGCACCGAGCTCGATCGCGTGCTTCACCCGTGCTTCGACGACGTCGAACAACTCGACGCGCTCGCACCCTTCTCCATACCTGAGGGCAAAGAAACAGGACAGACCGATGGTGCCCCCCCCCGATACCAGGACCTTTTCGTGCTTCAGGTCAGGTCGCGCCTCTCCGACGCGCCGAACGGCGTGGGCGCCGACCGCCAAGGGTTCGCTCAGGGCGACGAGGTCAAGGTCGGCGCCGGGATCGGCCCGGTAGATGTACCGCTCGTCCTGAAGGAACAACTGCCTGGAGGCCCCATGGATGGTGATGCCAAACTTCTCGATGCGCTGGCAAAGGTTCTTGTCCTTGTGACATAACCCGCACTCACCGCAGAAAATCGAGCAATCGCCGGTGACCTTGTCCCCCGGCTTGACCTTGGTGACCGCTGGCCCCACCGCCTCTACGGTGCCGGACCACTCGTGGCCAAAGTACAACGGATAGTTCCTGGGGCCCTCGTAGGTGCCGTGGTACAGGCCGAGATCGGAGCCACACAACCCCACGGCATGGGTCCGGATCAGGACCTGCACGGCGGAGGGCGCCGCCACGTCTTTGGTCACGATTTCGGCCTGCTTGTCACCCTTGAGAATGATCCCTCTCGATAGCATATTCTCCCCTCATCGCCCTTCGGCCACAGGCGTGATCTGGTTGATGGCCCGGCCCGCTCTCCAGGCGCGGACATTGTCCAAGGCAATCTGCAAAATGCGGTCCCGTGCCTCTAGCGTGTACCAGCCCAGGTGAGGTGTAACGACCACGTTCGCATCCCCAAAGTCGTGATAGATCGTCCGCTCGTCTTCCAACACATCCAACCCGGCCCCCCACAACCTCCCGGAGGCCAACGCTTCACCCAGCGCGGCCGTATCCACGATCGGCCCCCGCGAGGTGTTGACCAAGATCGCCCCGGGCTTGACCTGGGCCAACGCCGCGGCATCGATCAGGTGCCATGTGCTCTCCAGTAGCGGGACGTGGATGGTGATCATATCAGACGCAGCCAGCAGCTCGTCCATCGGCAGATAGCGAAACCCCATCTTCGCGGCGAGCATCTCATCCTGCACCACGTCAAAGGCCACGGTCTTCATCCCAAAGCCCGTGCCGATGCGGATGCTGTGCCGGCCAATGCGGCCGGTGCCGATCACACCCAGCGTCTTGCCATATAGCTCCACGCCGCCCAGGCCGGTGTCGTCGAAGCGCTTGATATCGCGGTAACGGTCGACCCCACGGCAAATGTTGCGGGCCACGCTCAGCATCAAGCCGAAGGCGTGCTCGGCGATCATGTGCGCCCCATAGTCCGGCACATTGCAGACCACGATCCCCCGTTCACGGGCGGCACCCAGGTCGATGTGATCGTAGCCCGTCGAGCGGGTGACGATCAGTCGGAGAGAGGGGCAGCCATCCACCACTTCTGCCGTCACCTTGCCGAACTGGTCCCGCATCATCAGGACGTCGGCGTCCCGTGCAGCGGCGATGAGCTCACCGGCTGTCCTCAACGGCGGGTGAACCTCGAACTCGCAGCCTTCAAGACGGATCGCGTCTCGGTTCTCAAACACGAAATCCACAAAAGCGATCTTCATCGCGTAGCCCTTCTCCTCCTTCGTGCCCTCCTTCGTCCCCTCCTTTGTCGGGACAGGCGGGACAGGCGGGACAGGCGGCCACTCCGCCCCCCAGCTACAAGAACCACAAAGGCATTAAGACACAGGACCTTGGTGCCTTCGTGCCTTTGTGGTACTCCGTTCCTAGTCGTACTCTGAAAGCAATACCGGCCGCGCCTCGTGATACGAGCGGGTCGCTGCCAGGCCGATGACCAGAGCAGCCCGTGCGTCGCAGGCATCCACTGCCGGCCCTCGGCCGTCGATCACACGCTCCACAAAATCCACCGTCTGGGCCAGGTAAGCGTTGCCGAAACGCTGGATAATGTAGGGTACCATGTCGTGCTGAATCCCCTTGGTGGTCAGGATCAGCACCGGCGTTTGCCGGTAATAGCCGATGTTCAAGCCACCCTCGGTGCCCAGGACCTCGGTGCGGATGTCGTAGCCGTAGAGCGCATTGCGGCTGACCTCGACGTTGCCCAGGGCTCCCCTCTCGAAGAGCATGTTGACCACCGCATTGTCGATGTCGCCCACCGTGTTGAGCTGGGGAAAGGCCAGCGTGCCCCCCTCGGTGTAGACGCGCCTGACCTCGTCGGCCATCAGCCATCGACCCAGGTCAAAATCGTGTATGGCCATGTCGAGAATCAGTCCGCCGCTGACATCCGGCCGGGCATAGTTCAGGTCCGGGCAGAACGGGTCCCGGCCGATGGACTTGAAGGTCACCGGCTTGCCGATGACGCCGGCCTCGATTTGCTTCTTGGCCTCCAGGTAGCCGCTGTCAAAGCGCCGCATGAATCCCGCCTGGAACATCACAGCGGTCTTGTCCAGGGTGACGATCATCTGGTCGGTGTCTTCCAGGGTCAATGAGATCGGCTTCTCGCAAAAGATCGCCTTGCCCGCCTCGGCCGCCGCGATGACCACCTCGCGGTGGGTGCTGGTCGGCGACGTGACAAAGACGGCCTTGATGGCCTCGCTGGCCAAAAGCTCCCGGTAATCGGCCGTCCAGGATTCTACGCCCAGTTCTGCGGCCAGACCCCTGGCCCGATCGGCGATGACGTCGGATATGCACACGATCTGGACCTTGGAGAATCCGGCCAGATGCCTGGCATAGATCTGGCCCATCCGTCCCAAACCGATCACACCCACTGGCAGTTTAGCGGTCATAGGTCTTTTCCTTTCACTCGCGTTATCGCACAAAGGCAACCCCGCCATCCACCGCGAGGATAGCCCCTGTGATCTTGGCTGCCTGGTCGGAAAGCAGGAACAACGCCGCGTTGGCCACGTCCTGTGGGCCGATACTCGTCTTCAAGGCGCAGCGCTGCCTATAGTAGTTCGGGATCTCTTCCTCCGAAATGCCATAGCGCACCGCGGTTCCCGACCGATAGTCCCCTTCCAGCCACAGCCCCGAACCTTCGAGAACCGCGTCGGGGCAGATGGTGTTCACCCGGATGCCAAACGGGCCCAGTTCCATGGCCAGTGCCCGGGCCAGGGTGAGCTCACCCCCCTTGCTGGCGCTATAGAGGCTCTTGTCCGATGCTCCAAGAAGCCCGTTCTTGGAGGATATGAACAGCAGCGAGCCTCGAGTGCCCGACTCTTTCATGATCTTGACTGCCTCTCGGGCGCACTTGACGTAGCCCTTGAGGTTGGTATCGATGATGAGATCGATGTCCTCGTCGGTCAGCGCATCGACCGGCTTGATCTGCGTGGCAGCAGCATTGTTCACCACGATATCCAGGCGGCCAAATGCCTGGAGCGTCAAGTGAAAGGCCCGTCCCACTTGCTGGCTGTCACGCACGTCCGCCACGATCGGCAGAGTGGTGCCCGGGCCGTAAAGGCCGATCAGCTCCTGGGAAACCCGCTCCAGTCGCTGTTCGTGGATATCTATCAGGACAACCTTGACCCCGACTCGGACCAGGCCTTCGCCAATGGCCCGTCCAATTGCACCGGCACCGCCGGTGATCAGCGCTACTTGACCTGCCAAGCCCTCGTTCACGTGCCGGCCTGCCTCCCACTTCTCGTCAACTCAGTATAGGATGGATTCCAGTGCCCGGTATGCGGCATTGAACAGCGTTCTCCTTTCCTGGTACAAGGCGGAAACTGCCATATCTGGCACTATTTGGGATCCGACACGCACCGTCTGCTCCACAGCAGACGAGATCCCTTCATATTGCCCGACGCCCACACCCGCCAGCAGGGCTGCCCCCAGGCAACCTGGCTCCTCGACGCAGACCACCTCCAGGGGGAACCCCCCTGGACTGCCCGCGAGCGGCGCAGGCAGGGCGTCCGTGATGATCTGTCTCCACAGCCGGAGACGGGTCCCTCCGCTGTCGGCAATGCGAACGGTGCGGATCGGCTCGCCCCTTTCATTGGCGATGGCGTGGACCGTTTCAAAGCAATTGGCAATGCAGAAGGCCACTCCCTCCAGGATGCTTCTCACGAAATGCCCTTGGTGGTGCCCGTGGGTGACCGCGAGAAACGCTCCCCTGGCCTTGGGGTTGTTGAACGGCGATCGTTCCCCGAACAGATAGGGATGAAAGAGCAGCCCATCACAACCGGGGGGAACGCCGGCAGCCAGGGATTCCAGCTCGTGGTACGTTGCTTCCTGGTCTTGAGAACGAGGGTCTTCCCAGCCTGCCCTGCGGAGTATGGCAATCCCCGAAGCGCAGCGGAGAGGGACCGATTCTGCGGTGGCGGCAAAGCACGTCTTTTTGTACCACGACAGCACAGACGACCCAGCCATGGAGGAGGCCGAAACGGTGTACGTGCCAGGCACGACGTGCTGCTGGGCCCATACCGAGTGTTCGAGGTCCGGCACAAAGCTGCCGAACGAAGCTCGAAGGGTGCTATTCGTACCCAGCAGCATCCCGACCTCTCCCGAGCCGATGACGCCCAGGCCGACCAGGGCGCAGTGCGAATCTCCCCCGCCATACACAACCGGTGTGCCGGCCTGCAATCCTGTGGCCTGAGCTGCCTGCTGCGTCACACAGCCGAAGACCTGGCTCGAGGCGCCGATGGGCGGGAGTTTCTCCAGAGGGACTTGAAGCAGTTGGCACAAGGATTCAGACCACTCCTGCCCTGGCATAGCGATCAGGTTGGTCCCGGTGGCGTCGCACGCCTCGGTCCCGATCTTGCCCGTCAGCTTGAAGCGGAGATAGTCCTTGGCCAGCAAGATCCACCGGGCTTCCTCCAGCGCCCCCTGATCGTTCTTCAAGAGATAGTGATAGATCGTAGGAAAATGGCCGGTCATGACCCGGCTACCCGAGAGGCCGACCACCTGGTCCAGGATCCCGCTCCGCCGCAGATCCTCCAGACTGTCACCCAGCCGCTGGTCGTGGGTCACGATGGAGGGCCGGGTGGGCTCTCCCTCGGCGTTCAAGAACACCGGGATATGGTGGAACCCACACACACCAATGCCGGCGATGTTGCCGGGATGGGCCCTGGATTCCGCGAGGGCGGACAGGATGGCCTTGCAGCATCCTGCCCACCACATTCGCGGGTCCTGTTCGGCCCATCCCGCCGGGCCGGTCACGTATTCATTTGCCGTAAGGCCCTTGCCCAGGGGGTTGCCATCGAGGTCAAAGACGACTGCCTTTAACCCGCTGGTTCCCAGGTCGATGCCCAGCAAAAGCCGCATTGCCAACCCCACTAGAACGAAATGCAGGTGATCTTGGCTTCCTTTCGGTCGGTCCGCAACATAACAATGTTCTCGGGCACTTTGTCCAGGCGGATCTTTTTGGTGATGATGGGTGTCATGTCCATCCCGTCGCCCATGCACTCGATCACTCTGGAGAAGGTGCCATCACCCGAGTGACCCTGGGAGCCGACGATGTTTGCCCTTCTGACCTGCAGCACCTCACCGGTCACCGGCATTTTCGCGTCGGCCCTGGCCACCACCACTACAGTGGCGTTGAGGGTACGGCCATACCAGATGGCCTGTTCGATCTGTGGGTAGACGATGGTCGGCAGGCCGGTCGCCTCCAGGTACAGATCGGCTCCCATCCCGCTCGTGAGCTGCAGAACCCTCTCGGTAAAGTCCTCAGTGAGCGGGTCGATGGCATAGTCTGCTCCCAGTGCCAAGGCCATTTTGGCGCGGTCTTCCTGCGGCTCCGAGATGATGACGGTCGAAGCGCCCTGGCGCTTGAGGATGGCACACGCGGCCAACCCAACGGGCCCGCTGCCGCAAATGACCACCTTGTCCCCCGGCCGGATGCCTCCCCCACGCACAATGACGGCGGTGTAGGCCACGCTGGTCGGCTCCACCAGGCTTCCCGCCAGGAAAATGTCGTCGCCCGTGTACCGACTGGCCAGGGGCTCCAGGCTCCAGAGCAGCTTGGCCGGCACGGCGAGATATTTGGCGAAACCGCCATTGATGTTGATGCCGATTTCGTCCAGCCGCTCACAGTGGTTGGGATAGCCATCAGCACACGGCTTGCACTCACCGCACCACACCATCTCTTCAGTGCAGACCCTCTCTCCGCCCTTGAATGGCTTGTTTGTCCTCTTGTCAAAGGCGAGGCTTCCTGCTTCCACCACCACGCCCGAGATTTCGTGCCCTAGGATGCACGGAAATCCCGTGAGTCCGGGGTAGAACATGTACCCCTCCGCGTCGAATTGAGCCATGTGCACATCGCTGCCGCAGATGCCACACGCCTTGACTTCCAGCAGCACTTCCTGCGGTCCAGGTTTGGGGATGTCGTAGTTGACGATCTCCATCCTTGGGTTCCGCCAGACCCGGCTGCCCAGGTACGTCTGCTTGCCTTCGATGTCCTTGGGTCCCAGCTTAAAGTCGGGCCTTGGGTCCCAATCGGCAAAGAGCGTCACGCCTTTCATCTTTCCCTTCATTTTCTCGTCTCCTATCTGTTTGTTTGCAGCAATTTCTCAGCACGTCTCCTAAGTTCCTGGGCGAGGATGACCGGATCCCATTCCCAGTGAACCGCGCCCAGCATTTCGACAGACCACAGGCCATCGTAGCCCGTGGCACGAATCGCGGCGATTGCCTCATTCAACGGCAAGATCCCATCCCCCGGCAGAACGTCACGGTCGTCGTCACTCCATTCCTCCCCCCGGCGTGGGGTGACATCGCTGATGTGAACGGCGCCAATCAGCGATGGGTCCAGCGCCGCTACTTCCTCCCAGGGTGTCCCGCCCGTCCACAGGTGAAAGGTGTCTATGCACAAGACCACGTTGTCGCGGCTGGCCACATCCACCACTTCCAGTGCCTGGGCGAGCGTACGAAGCGGGGTGAACGACACCGGCTCCATGACCAGGCACACGCCATACGGCGCGGCGATATCGGCCAGCTCCGTCAGCGATTTGCCCACCTGGGTGCGAATTTCTGGCCAGCTTTGCCCTTTGAGGGCATTCAGTGAGATCACCTGAAGCCGCGGGCAGTTCAGCGCCTTGGCCACGGCGCACAGCCGCACGCATTGTTCGCGCAGCTCGCGGCGAGACTCAGGGGCCTGGCGCTCTATGTGCAGAAACGAGTTCAGCATCGCCACCTGCAACGTACCCAACGCCAAGTCCTCCGGCCGGTAGCCCGCGTCGAGGTAGCGGAGTAGCTTGGGTATGTAGATCTCGACGGCATCGTAGCCCGCTTGCCTGGCGACGCGCAGATCGGTCGCCAGGTTCGTATGCATGATGCTGCCAGTGTGCAGGCCGAACAACATGAACTATCCGCTCCGCTTCGTTGTGGGCTTCCCTCTCCCCGACTTGAGCTCAGCCTGCCCGGTCAGGGAAGCACCAAGATCTTGGCACTGCCGTCTGGGACTATACGCTTTTCCTCTGCGGAGTACCCTGTGCCTGCGCACTGGGCAGGCCGCTGCCTTTGCGGTGGGCTGCCCGCAGTAGGAGCGCAAGCCTGGTGCGCGATCAGGGCCGGCAGCTCAAACGCTTGTACGATATCTGCCAAAGGGAACCGGTGAGTAACGACCGCGGTTAGATCCACCAGGCGGCGTGACATGAAGGCGAGTGTCTTGGGGAAGAAGTGAGGGCTCCCGCTAGAGCCGACGATCGTCGCCCCCGTGAAGATGGCTTTGCCGATTTCGATCGGGATCTTACGGCCGACGCTCTGGCCGATCAGAACGATTCGACCCTGTTTGGCTACGACATCCAAGACCGATTCCAATGCCCCATTGTTTCCAGAGCACTCGACCACCAGCGTCGCCCCTCTCCCGGCCGTTTGCTCCAGGACCTGCTGTACCAGGTTTCCCCCCGTGGGATCGATGATCGCATCGGCCCCCAGATCGCGGGCCATCTCTTGCCGGAAGGGTTGAGGTTCGACGACTACGACCGGGGCGCCGGAAGCCTTACAGGTGAGCAGTGCGAACAGGCCGATCGGCCCGGCGCCAAAGATGACCACCCGGTCGTGCGGGGCAACGCCCGCGCCCGACCGCCAGACCCCGTGGTACGCGACAGATACCGGCTCTACCAGGGCCGCTTCGTCGTAGCTCACGTTGTCGGGGATCTTGAACAGCCGTTCCTCTTTGGACAGTGTGTACTCGGCCATGCCCCCTGGATATTCCCACGAGAAGCCGTAGAGCTCAAAATTCGAGCACATGTTGGGATCCATGCCGTCCTTGCAGTTCGCGCATATCCTGCATTTGATGGGCACCTCGGCGACCACCCGGTCGCCCACCGACACCGTCTTGATGTCCCGGCCCACCTGCACCACTTCGCCAGCCCACTCATGCCCTGGGATAAACGGGAATGTGCCCTCCGTGTTGCTGCCTTCCCACATGTGGACGTCGGTCCCACACACTCCGGCTGCCTTGACGTGGACGAGCACTTGGTTGTCTGCGGGATGAGGGTCCGGGAGCTCTTCCACTCTCAGGTCATGCACACCGCGTAGTACCGCTGCTTTCACCGTCTCAGACCTCCTCAAGATCGGCTGTGCCTATCACCGCCGACTCACTATCATGAACCTCTGACACCCTCCGCACGGCCATCAGTCGCTCTTGGCATCGCCTGCGGCGATTTGTCGCAGGGTTGCGATGCCTTTCAGCGCTGCCGTATCGGCATCGGGCATGGGCATGAACTCGCCTGACACGTAACCCTGATACCCTGTGGCGGCCAGCACGTCCAGAATGGACCTGAAGTCCAGGTGCCCCGCGCCGGGATGCCAGCGGTTTGAATCGGCCACGTGAAAGTGAAAGATGCGATCCCCACAGGTGCGAATGCTGTCTTCGATGCTCGCGTCTTCGATGTTCATGTGAAAGGTGTCCAACAGCAGCCCCATGTTCTCCGCGCCGACGCGCTTTAGCAGCTCCATGCCCTGCGCCGCATTGTTGACCAGCGTCGTTTCGTAGCGGTTAATCGGCTCCAGGGCAAACCGCACGCCGTGCGGTCTGGCGGCCGTGCAGCAATTCTGGAGCGCCGCCACCAGCCAATCCATGGCTTGCTGCTGGCTTACCCCTGGCTTGACGATGCCGCGCAACAGGCCGACGATGATCACCGCCCCCGCACGTGCAGCAAAGGGAATGTGTGCTTTGGCCCGCTCGATGGCCGCAGCGCGGACGGCCTGATCCGGGTCGGCCAAGGACAGCCCTTCCTCGCCCCAGGCCTGGCCGGTGCCAATGGCCGGCACTTCCAGGACGTGGGCCGACACTACGCGCAGCAATTCGTCCCCATCCACCATCCTTGGATCGCGGATGGCCAGCTCGACGCCATCGTAGCCCCATCCGGCGATCTTGGCCACGTTGGACCCAAAATCGCCCTTGAACGCCACTGCCTGGAATTGAGCGGCATGAGTGGACAGCACGATGCTAAGCTTCAATCCTGCCCCTTTCGCAACAAGTGACGGGCAACGGGCAGCTTCCCGTTACCCGTCCGCTCCGCTTCGCCACGGGATGAATCACTCTTGGGCTGCATCGCCTACAGCGTTACAGCTCCGAACCCTGGCCCAGGCGTGGCAAGCTGTACACGGGCTTCCAGCCAGGGCTCAGCGGCACGCGCAGATAGGGCTCCATCTCGGCTTCTGTGCGCAGCGTGACCTCTTCCACCGGCGGAACGCTGCCGGCAGGGAAGGCCTCCAGGATCTGGTCGTTGAGCAGGGTCAGGTAGCGCATGATGGCCGCCACGGGGCGTTTGGCCTTCTCTGCCGAGCCATGGGTGGCAAGGCCGACGACGCCCTCGGGGGTGGCGGCGATCTCGATGGCGATCTGGCCTTCGCCCTCTGACCAGCGGCTGGGCCGGCTAAAGGGGTCCACTGACTTGTCAAAGTGGCCATCGGGAAGGTAGCCCTTGCCCTCGGTGTCCACCGCGTAGCGCATGTCCACCATGTCACCATGGAGCAACAGGCCCAGCGACGTCTCTGACTCGTCGGCGTGGACAAAGTTGGTGTCCCACTTGCCACCTTTGCCCGTCACGCGGAAGAACTCGCGCACCGCGCGGTGCCAGTCAATGACGCGAAAGACGCCGGGAAGCTGATAGCGCATCTGGAACTGGTGGATGGCCGACTCTAGCACCCACAGTTGACCGTGGTTGTTGACGATTACTTGCTTGCGGAAGCCGTCGTTCCACAGGCCCAGCATAACATCGATCAACAGCTCACGCACCACGTTCTCGCGGACGATGACCGTGCCCGGCATGCCGATGTGGTGATACGGGTGCGCCCCGTACATGAGTGGCGGCAGGGCCAGGTTGACCGCCGCTCCCCGCTTGGCGGTGTAGCGGTGTACGCCTTCCACGATGGCGCTGACGTACAGGGTATCGGAGGCGCTGGGCAGGTGCTGGCCATGAAGCTCGGTACAACCGACGGGAATAAAGACGACGTCGTTCTTCTTGCGGTTCTCTTCCACTTGCCAGCGCGTGGTGGTCTGGATGTAGGATCCGGGTTTGGCCCACTCGACCGGCGAGGGGACGCCGTATTCTGCCAGCATGGCATCGATCTCGGCGTCGCTGGCATCCCAGATCTCTTTCTTCAGCCGGCCAACGGTATTGTCCTCAAAAAACAGGTCTGGCTCGTTGGTGGCTAGCATTCCTTCAGGAACTTTCTTGCTTGGCATTCTTGGTCTCCTTGGTTCTAATGTGGTTCGTGTGTGTTCAACCCTGGCGGCCTGCGGACCTCACGGCCACCTTCTGCGGTGTCCTATGCCCCGTCGGAACGGCAGGCATAGGGACGGCCCTCGTGCATGGATCGCGTCGCTGCGATGCCCACCGCCACCACGGCTCGGCTGTCCTGACCCGACACCGGCGGTGGGGTATCCCGAAGCACGCAGTCCACAAAGGCCTGCAGCTCGGTGACAAACGCCTCTCCCAGGCGATCGGGCGTGGTCCACGGCATGTCGTGGTGGACGCCCTTGCGATCGAGCAGGCGCACCGGTGTCTGGCGGAAGCGGCCGACCTGTACTGCCCCCTCGTCGCCGATCACTTCCATGCGCAGGTCGTGGCCGTAGCGGCAGGTGCGACTGGCAAACAGGCTGCCCATTGCCCCTTCCACAAAACGCAATGTGACCACCGCATTGTCCACATCGCCCACCGCCCCGATGGCCGGGTCCACCAGCGCGCCCCCTTCGGCGTAGACCCGGGCGATTTCGTCGTCCAGCAGCCACCTGGAGATGTACAGGTCGTGGTACATCGCGTCGAGGATCAAGCCCCCGCTGACGGCCGGGTTCGCAAAGCTGGGTGGCGGTGGGTCCGTATCGCCGCTGATGGCCCGCACCACGAGGGGCTTGCCGATGGCTCCCGCCTCGATAAGGCGCCTGGCTTCGACGTGGCCCGCGTCGAAGCGGCGCACGTGGCCGATCATCAGCTTGACGCCAGCCCTCTCAGCCGCAGCGATTGCCCGGTCGCAGTCCGACAGGGTCAGCGCCAGCGGCTTCTCACAAAAGACGTGTAGGCCGGCTGCCGCGCACTGCACCACGTTGTCGGCGTGGGCTGAGGTGCTGCTGGCAAGGACCACAGCATCAAGCCTCCCTGCCCCCCCCGCGGAGGCCTGCGGTGTCAACAGCGCGTCCAAATCTGGGTAAACCGCCACGTCGCCGCACTGCCGGCGTGCCGCCGTTGCCCGTTCCTCTTTAGAGGTCGTCACTGCCACCAATCGTGCACCGTGCACGCGGTGAGCCAGGCTCTCGGCGTGCGTGAGCCCAATCCGACCGGCGCCGACAACAGCTATCCGTACTTCGCTCACTGCAGGTTTACCCCCCAGGGCTGCGTGCCCCTGGCTACGAGAATCACCAAGGCAAAGATCTTGCAGAGTACCCTGTGCCTGGCTGCCCTGCGACCGGAGGGAGGTAGGCCACCGCAAAGGAAGCGGTACTCCGCAGGGCGCACTGGGCAGGCCGCTTATGCGGTGGTGCCTTCGTGTCTTTGTGGTATCTGCTTACCGATTCACCCCGGTGCGGCCTGCCCTGCGGAGTACCGCTTCTGCGGTGTGCGGGTCAGGCACAGGGGGTACCGCGACTTCCTCCAGGCTGACCGGCCGCTTCTCCTCGAACGATTTCTTGGCCGCATAGCCCATCACCACCGGGATGCGCCCGTCCATGCCGCTGACAGGCGGTGGCGTGTCGTTCACGATGCAGTCCATGAACGCCTTCATCTCGGCAATGTAGGACTCGGTATAGCGTTCCACGAAAAAGAACAGCGGCAGCGCGCCGCACACTCCGGTAGCATTGCTGACCACAGCCGTGTTCGGCAGGTTGTTGGCAGTTGCGACCATTCCCTTCGAGCCAAACACCTCTGCGCGCTGGTCGTAGCCGTACACTGCCTGCCGGCTGTTGTCGATCGTTCCCAGCACCCCATTCGCAAAATGCAGGGTGATGATCGCCGTGTCAATGTCGCCCGCCTTGCCGATCTCGGGGTCCACCATCACACCGCCGGCGGCATAGACTTGCTCGACCTCGCTGCCGATGAGGAAGCGTGCCATGTCAAAGTCGTGGATGGTCATGTCCAGGAAGATGCCACCGGACACTCTTACGTACTCGATGGGCGGTGGCTGCGGATCGCGGCTGGTGATGCGCAGGAGATGGGGGGTGCCGATCCCGCCCGAGGCCACCACTTCGCGCACGCGCCCAAAGTTGGGGTCAAAGCGCCGGTTGAAGCCGATCTGCAGCTTCACCCCCGCCTGCTCCACAATGGCCAGGGCGTGGTCGATCTTGGCCAGGTCCAGGGCAATGGGCTTTTCACAAAAGATCTGTTTCCCGGCCTGAGCCGCGTCTTCGATGATCTGGGCGTGGGTGTCGGTGCTGGAGCAGATCAGCACCGCGTCTACTGTCTTGTCCTCCAGGATACGATCGTAGTCCTTGTAGGCAGCCGGGACCTGCAGCTCCGCCGCGAGCTTTTGCGCTGCCTCAACAATAATGTCCGAAACAGCAACCAGGTGGGCCCCGGGGATGCGATAAGCCAGGTTCTGGGCGTGCAGCTTCCCGATCCTCCCGGCTCCGATGACCCCCATGTTGATCGTACGCTTCATGCTACGCTTCTCAACCTCCCATCTTCGAGTTCCAATACCCCGTCCGCTCCGCTGAGCTATGCAATCCCGTAGCGAAGCCCGTCGTTTTGTGCCGAGCGCAGCGAGGCAGGAGCGGACGGGGACTGTCGTCGCTACGGGATTCCATACTATCCTCTGCCCGCCAACCACTCGCGCGACTCGCCCAAATAGGCCTCCAACCAGCCCAGCGAGTCCGGTCCCTTGATGGCACTGAACGGATCTGGGCCAGGGGCCGTGCACTCCAGGATGATGGGACCCTCGTAGTCAATGTCGGTCAGCGCGGCCAGTTGTGCGTGAAAGTCGGTGTGCCCGCGCCCAATGCCCTGGCGATTCGAATCGGCGACATGGTACAGCCCCAGGCGCTTCCCAGCTTGCCGGATGGCGTCGGCAGGGTTCGCCTCTTCAATGTTCATGTGGTAGGCGTCGAGCAAAATGCCCACGTTCTCCGCGCCAACATCGGCCACGAACTGGACCGCTTCCGCGGCTGAGTTCAGCAGGTGCGCCTCGTAGCGGTTGAGGACTTCCATCACCAGGTGCAGTCCCAGCGGCCGAGCGCGCTCCGCAATCTGGCGCACCGCCTGCACGAACACCGCTCGCTCCTCCGCCTGGGTGCTAATGGCGCGTACCCTGCCCACCAGCCCGTGACAGCCCACCAACGGGTGGTCAATTCCTGCACTCCCCTGTGCCTGCCCCGAAGGGGGAGCACAAGACACCGCAGAAGCGGTACTCCGCAGGCCTCCGGTCGCCGCAGGAGTGCAAACAATCGCCGCCGCAAAGTCCAGCAGCCGCAGGAAATAGTCGATCGCCGCCGAACGGATGGCCGGGTCCGGATGGGCCAGGTCCATATCCGCCGGTGTGAGTGACAGGACCGCCAGCCCATGGTCGCGCAGGATGCCGGCTGCCTCGCGCGGCTGGTAGTGCTCCAGGTCGCCCATCAGTTCGACGCCGTCAAAGCCAAGGGCCTTCACTCTGCGGGCGATCTCGGCCAGCGGTAGATCGCCGAAAAGCCAGGTACAGACCCCCAGGTTGGTTCGTCGCTCCATGTTCCCCCCTCTCAATAGACCCCGAACGATTGCCATGCTTCCCACATGGCCAGGATGTTCTCCGCTGGGACGTTCGCCTGGATGTCGTGTACCGCCGCAAAGACAAAGCCCCCGCCTGGAGCCAGCGCTTCGATGTTCCGTTTCACGTCCGCCCGCACGTCTTCCGGGGTGCCTGTGCCCAGGATGCGCTGCGTATCGACGCCCCCTCCCCAGAAGACCAGGTCCTTGCCAAATTCCCGCTTTAGCTGGTGCAGATCCATGCCAGCAGCGCTGATCTGCACAGGATTGATGATGTCGATCCCAGCATCGATGAAATCGCCGATAATCGGACCCACTGCGCCACAGGAATGGAAGAACAGCTTAACCGGGGCCTGCGCTTTGATGAACGAAAACAGCCGTGCATGGCGTGGCTTAATCAGCTTCCGATAGGTTTGAGGTGACATCAGCAGTGACTGCTGCCCCGCAAGGTCATCGGCCTCTATGACGGCGTCTACGCGGTCGCCCACCTCGTGCAGGGCGCGCTCCCAGAAGGCGCACTTGAACTCCACCAACCGGTCGAGCATGTAGCCGACGAACTGCTGGTTGGCAACCAGGTCGATGTAGAACTGCTCAAAACCGCGTAGCCAGCAATACACCTCGGCGATGCCGGGACACGGCCCGGCCAGGACGGCAGCTCGGCCACCTGAAGCGACCGCTTCCGCCTGAGCTCGAAGCGTCGCGAAGCGATCGCCATCCAAAGGATCAGGGAAAGCAAATGCCTTGAACTCGTGCAACGAGTCCGCAGCGGCGAGCGGGTGGCGGTACATGTCGTAATAGAATCCGCCATCCTGAGGCTTGCGCCAACCGATGCCCCATTCGTCCGTATAGGCTTCGTACGCCCCCTCGTCGCGAAAGACGTACTCAAACCCCGACGCCTTGCCGGGCCTGACGGGCCGGATGTCGGCGTGCAGGCGGTTGGCCACGTCTTCTTCCACCGTCGCCAGTTGCTCGGCGATGTAGGCCACGTGCACCGGGCTTTCGGGCAAGCCAAGGGCTCTGCGCAGATTTTGGTACGCAGTCACATGGATGGAGGTGAGTCCTGTGCCTCCCAGGTCGAACGGGACCCTATCCGGTTCCTGATGGGTCAACGCGTGCCGGACACGCTCACGTGAGTTCATTCGGCTCTACATAACCTTCCGGGCTATTTCTCGCGCTCTCCGGTGATCAGGTCGGCGATGTCGTTTTCGTTCACTTCGGCCTTGGTGTAGCTGCCGACCATCTCGCCTCGCCGGATAATCACGAACCGATCGGCCACCTGGTAGACATGGCCCACGTTGTGCGTGATAAAGATGACCGAGAGTCCCCGTTCCTTTGCATTGAGGGTGTAGGTCAGCACCTTGTGCGTCTCGCCCACCGACAAAGCCGAGGTGGGTTCATCCAGGATCAGCAGCCTCGCCCCAAAATGCCGGGCGCGGCCGATGGCGATGGACTGTCGTTCACCACCGGAAAGCTTGCCCACCTTTTCTCGGGGCGAGCGGATGTGAATCCCGATGTCTTTCAAGGCCTCGCGCGACCGGCGGTCCATTTCCTGGATGTTTAGCCAGCGAATTGGGCCGAGGCGGTGAACGAGTTCGCGGCCCAGGAAAAAGTTGCGGGTGATGCTCATCAGCGGCACCAAGGCCAGGTCCTGATAACAGGTTTCGATTCCCAGGGCGCGTGCCTCGCGGGGCGACGGGATCTGCACGAGTTTGCCGTCTATGTAGATCTTGCCGCCGGATGGTGGATAGACCCCTGTGAGCACCTTGATCAACGTGGACTTGCCGGCACCATTGTCCCCCAGCAGGCCAACCACCTCGCGCTGATTCACGGTGAAAGTCACGCCGCTCAAGGCCGTGATCGTACCGAATCGTTTGACAATGTTTTCCATGTAGACGACGGGTGTGTCGCCTGCACTCGTCTGTGCCTCTAGTGTGCCGGACCGGTCCTCTATCGCAGTTCCACTCCGGGGCGGATCGTCGTTCTGTGCGGAGCGTGGCGACGTAGTGGCCTGCGAAGCAAGGCTATTGGCAGTGTTGTTCATGTTGACTATCTTCCCCCCTTACTCAAGACCTGCTGCGTATCCATTGGTTGAAGACGGCCGCCGCCACAATCGTCACCCCAACGACGGCCACAAAGTTGTCGGCGGGAATAAATGGCACATCGAGCAAGATGATCCCCGTCCGCAGCATACTGATGAGCAGGATGCCGAGCAGGGCACCAGCAATGCTGCCCGCCCCACCGGTCAGCAGCGTCCCTCCCACCACGGCAGCGGCGATCGCATTGAGCTCCTCCCCTGCACCGGTGGCGATCTTGGCCGTCCTGTACTGGCTGAACAGCAGGATCCCGGCAAGTCCCGCCAGGATTCCAGAAACAATGAAACTGATCAGCTTGGTGCGGTTCACGTTGACGCCTTGAGCCCTGGCCGCGGCTGGATAGTCGCCAGTCGCAAACACGTGGCTGCCAAAGCGCGTGCGCACCAGCACGAA
>Ga0315286_10000071_pt1 | contig 67113 bp, 53 predicted proteins | sample YL17G10_0_MG_FD_205038 | JGI IMG/M metagenome (GOLD analysis project Ga0315286, IMG submission 205038) | Sediment microbial communities from Yellowstone Lake, YNP, Wyoming, USA - YL17G10_0 | ecosystem: Environmental > Aquatic > Freshwater > Lake > Sediment | place: USA: Wyoming | collected...
AATATAACAATATTTCAGAATATTTGGCGAGTATTGACTTTAGTGGCTGATGAATTAACTAACTTCACTCGGGTATATAATATGGGGTAAGGTCATTCTTTGTTATCTAATTTCCTCGATAACTTAATTTTTATCTTTCCACCCCACTCATCCAACAACGAATAAACAGTTGGTAAAACAACCAGAGTTAAAAACGTAGAAATCGTGAGTCCGAAAATGATCGCTACTGCAAGAGGTCGCCAGAAGCCAGCGCTTTCTGCACCAATAACAAAATGGAATTCACGCCAATCGAAATCGAAACCGGTTGCAAGAGGCATAACTGCAAGAACCGCTGCTGCTGCGGTGAGCATTACGGGACGAAGACGAACACGTCCTGCCTCGATTAACGCCTGGTCGAGTGTTAGTCCACCTTCAGAATGCTTGTGCTTAACAAAGTCAAGTAATATTATGCCATTACGAACAACAATTCCAGCGAGCGCTACTGCTCCAACACCTGTCATAATCACACTTGCGGGTGTGCGTGTAATAAGTAATCCCAGCATCACACCGATTAAAGATAGTATCACCGATGTCATAATGACAAAAGGTACTTTAATCGAGTTGAATTCTACTACCATTATTAAAAAAACGAGGAGCAGAGTTATGATAAACGCATTACTTAGAAAACTTGCAGCTATTTGCTGCTCTTCCTGAGAGCCCGTTAACTTTATTCCATATCCCGATGGTAAATCAACTTTTGCAATACGCGCTTTTATCTCATTGATAACCTCAGATTGAACGCGACCTTCAACATCACCAGTAACGGTAATAACACGCTTTAGATCTTTGCGGCGAATATCTGTAACCGAAGTAGTGCGTCTGATATCTGCCACGGACGTCAACGGAATGGATAAAAGCTGTCCTCTACGGTTCATAAAGTTAATTCGAAGATTCTCAAGATCGTTCGGTGACGCTCGTTGGTCTTCCCTTAATCTCACACGTATTTTATACTCATCTTCACCTATTCGATACTTTGATGCTTCAACGCCGGCAATTGCTGCACGAACAGTCGCCGCAATTTGCCCAGTATTGGTCCAGAAAAGTCCAGCTTTTTCTCTATCGACTATAATTTCTAGTTCCGGTCGACCCGTGTTATAATCATCCTTGAGATCGACAAGTCCAGAAACATCTCCAATCTTCTCACGGATAATTTTACTTATCGACGCCAATTGATTGTAATCTTCCCCCGATACTTCGATACTGACCGGTGCACCGACTGGAGGGCCCATTTGCTGTTTTGCCACACGTAAATCAGCACCGGCGATTCCAACGATAGTTCCTCGAATCTCCTCTAATGTTTTAAAAGTACTCTGTTCCCTGTTTATCTTTTCAAAAAAGTTGATCGCAATCCGACCTTTGTTTGAGGTCCCTTGCCCTCCAAAGTCAAAGGGATCGTCTGAAGTGCCAATGCTCGTAGCAATAAATTCCACGTCATTTTTACCGGGTATCTGCATTAAACGTTCTTCTAAAGCTTTGGATATATCATTTGTAATGTCTAACGACGTCCCTGACGGTGTTTCGATACTTACACTAACTTGCGATGGCTCTGTATTGGGAAAAAATTCGACACCCTGGTTGAAGAATGCGAAAAGAATTATGATTAGAAGAAGTAGTGAAAATGCTGAAATAATTGTTAACCGTTTTCGTTGAAGCGTCCACTGGAGGGTTTTCACATATTCCCTCTGCATAAGGGGGAAAAATACCGCATCAACTTTGTGGTACAGGTACGTAAAAGGATTATATTTTCTGTACCAGTGCGGATGTTCAAGATTGTATTTTGCTTTTTTGATCTCCCGCTTATAGTTGATCCATTGTGCCCCCTGCACCGGACTAATAATATAAGCTACAAAAAGAGAAGCGGTTAGTGTTATGATTAGCGTAAATGGAAAATACTTCATGAAGTCTCCAACAATTCCGGGCCAAAAAGCTAATGGCAGAAAGGCGGATAATGTTGTAATCGTTGAAGTAAGAACCGGGACAAAAACCTCACCGGCTGCCGTTTTTGCCGCTTGAATTGGATGTTCATTATACTCCTGCTGGTGACGATAGATATTCTCAATCACGACAACTGCGTCATCTACAAGAATACCCAGTACCATCACCAACGAAAATAACACTACCATATTTAAAGTAATCCCCAATGCTGAAAGGACAACAAATCCTATGAACATGGAAAGAGGTATGGCAGTAGATATTAGTATCGAATTTTTGAATCCAAAAAACATGAACAGCGACATGACAACCAGGAACATTCCTGTAAAAATGCTGTTTTCCAGTTCTTTAACCATTCTTGTTACAAACCTTGATTGATCGTTAGAAACATCGAGCTTGATACCTTCGGGCAACGCCTCCTGTTCCTCTTTCACAATTCGTTTCACTTCATCCGTGATGCGAAGTAAATTTTCGCCCGCACGTTTTCTGACTGCAAGAGAAACAACTTCCGTTGTATTCAGCCGGGCATATGTTTGCCTATCCTCGAAGGAATAATCCACAACTGCTACATCGCGTAAATATATCGGTTTATTATTCTGAATTTTGAGAACAATATCCTCGAGGGGCTTTACTTCTTTAAATTCACCCGGCACCCTGATTGTTAGCGTTTTCTCTTTTGTATCTATGGATCCACCAGGGATAGAAAGATTTTCACCCCGGATCGCGTTTGCAACATCCTCAAAGCTAACCTGATAAGCGTTCATCCGGTACACATCAACATTCACTTGTACTTCTGGTTCCAATCCGCCACTGATATCGGCACGAAGCACTCCCGGTATGCCTTCGATTCGATCCTGCAAATCTTCGGCAATCTTCTTTAATCTTGCTAACCCAACATTACCACCAACATTAACAAACATTATCGGAAATTCACTTATGTTTATCTCTGAAACGATAGGATCCAAAATATCATTAGGGAGTTGCGGGCGGGTGGAGTTAACCTTATCCCTAACACGCCTCAAAGCTTCATCTATATCGACACCGGTATTAAATTCAATGCGCGCGGTTGATAGTCCCTCCTTTGAGACTGATGTTATTTGCTTGACATCTTTCAAACCCTTGAGAGCACGCTCAAGCGGCTGAGTAATTAAACCCTCAACATCAACAGGAGAAACACCGATATAAGGTGTAGAAACAATAATCCATGGAATTAATACTTCAGGGGCTGCTTCCCGCGGCAGATTCTTATAAGAGGTGAAACCAAAAACAATAATTAAAACCATCAAAACATAGACTGCTACCTTATTATCAACTGCTATATTCCATATTTTCATATTTGGTTCTCCGCTTACTTCACAATATTAACCGGTGTACCATTCACGAGTTTCGAGTAACCAGTAACAATGAGACGATCGCCCGGTTTTAATCCCTCCAGAACTTCCACCATATTACCCTGACGTCCACCCAGTTTCAAATTGCGTTCTTCCGCTTTGCCTCCATTCTCGATATATACAATTGAACGATTCCGATCAACAAGTTGAATAATATTATCGCTTACAAGCAATGCATTCGATTTTGTCTCGCGAAGCAATTTTACTTTCGCCACCATATCAGGTTTAATTTTTTGAATTGTATTGGGAATAAGAATTTCTGTCATCATAGTGCGGTTCGCAGATGAAACCGTTGAGCTGATGAATGATACTTTACCATTTAGTGTATGTCCGGGAAGTGCATCAATTGTGATAATTGCCTGGGTGCCGATTGCAATTGAACCCGAATATATTTCCGGTATTTCCGTTTGAATTTTAATTGTGGACATATTAATCACACGCGTTATTGGAATGCCCGGTGGAGCAAACTCACCTTCATTAGGTATTATGTTGTCTACAATACCATCGATGGGACTGCATATTCGTGTTCTTTCCCAACGAGCCTTCATCAAGTCGGCATTTGCCTTTGCTGCGTCGCGTGTATATTCAATGTTTTTATATTGAAGCTCACTAATACCCTTCTGGTCGAATACTTCTTTTTGTTTGGAGAGAGTTAACTCTGCCATTTTATATTGTGCTTCCGCCGCTTCATAACTTGCCTTGATGACTTCATCCTTAAGGACTAATATTACATCATCTTTTCTAACGTTTTGCCCCTTCTGAACTTTCCATTCCTTGACTACGCCTCCTTCTTCAGGACTTATATTGACATCCTCATATGCTTTCACGGTTCCTGCAACCTGTATAGCATCAATTAATTGTGCCGGCTTAATCAATTCAATTCCGACATTCACAGGTTGAATTTTCTTATCATTGTTGTTTACTTCCGACTTCTTACAAGAGAATGATAATATTACGGATGCAATCATAATTAACAGTGAGATATTTTTCATCGTCATTGAATTTTTCCTTTTCAGCAATTACTATTTTTCGTTAGTATCAACAACATAATCGGGCAGGCGTCCAATAAGCTGCTCAAGGTCGGCCGCCGCAACAAGATAGTCATAAATCGCTTGAATACGATTAACCTTCGCCTGAGTAAGCGCCAATTCAGCGTCGTTGACTTCAAGCTGAGTAGCTGCATTTGCGAGAAATCGAGTGGTTACAATTTTATATCCCCGCTCTGCTGTTTCAATGGTTTTTTCCTGAGCTTCGATTCGCTTATGCGCCTGCTTCAAATTACCGACGACAGAGTGAGCACCTGTTTTCAATGTGCGTTCAAGACTGATCTTCTGTTCCTCGCTTTTTAGCATATCTACTTGCGCTTGTTCAACACGAGCACGAGTTTGCATACCCTGGAAGATATTTAAGGATAATGTAAGACCTACCTGCGAGCTTCCAATGAGATCGGCGGTGGATAACTTAAATTCATTCTTCGCCGCCTGGTATTGATATTGTCCAAATGCAGCTAAGGTTGGCAAGTAATTCGATCGTTCAGCGGATACAGCAGCATCATTCAGCTCGATCTGACGATCCAGGATTCGTAAGTTCGGGTTAGATTCTAAAACTAAATCTTCAGCACATGAAAGAATGGAGACATCAATGGCTTTAAAAACTAAAGAGTCTGTGATTGCCATGCTGTCACCCTTCTCAATTCCAATTAAGTTTCGTAAGGCATCGAGTGATAATTCATAATTATTCTCGCTCTGGATGACTGATGGACGTAAATTATCAACCTGGACTGAAGCACGAAGTTCATCATACTCGGAAATAATCCCTTGCTTGCGCATTAACAGAACATTCTTGAAATTATTTTCAGCATTGATTAAACTCGAATGCATCATGTCAACCACTTCGCGAGCGAGTAATGCACCGTAATATGCTTTACGAACTTTTGTAACTGTCTCAACCTTTTTACTTAGGTGAATTTCTTTAGAGAGTTTTGAATAGACTTTTGCAGCGCCAACTCCTACAATCACAGTACCGTTAAATAGGATTTGCTGTGCGGTTAAAGAAGCATCGACAGCATAATCAGAGCCAATTTCGATTGGAAGAATACGACCGCTTTTTAGATCCGAAAAATCGGGCAAGAAAAATACAGGTTTCTTCAAGGTACGGGTAAAGCGACCTGCGATACTAATGGACGGCAATGCATATCCCCACGCTTCCATAACCCGTGCATCCGATTTCTCAACCTCAAGACGAGCGGTTTTCAGTTCGGGATTATTTTTCATTGCAAGCTTTATTGCATTTTCAAGAGATAAATTTTGCGGCGATAACTCTTGAGATATCAATAACGATACATTTAAAAACACAGATATCACAAAATAATAAATTCGATTCTTACACTTTGTACTCATGTACTCCTCAAATCTTTACAGAATAATATTCTTGCTCGTTCCATACAATATGGATGCCTTGATGAGCAATAATTCAAAAAATAAGCCACTAAATGAAATAATATCGAAGCATCTTGAATTTAATATTTACAAATTTAATTATAATGATTGAAATAACAAAGGGATAGTTATGCAATTAATAGGCGCCTTAATTATTCTTCGCCGGTGTAATATTGATTTATCTGAATCGGTATGTGATTCTATTTAATATTTATGTCCAAAATCATTGAAAATCATTTCGTGATCAATTCGCTATTCTCAAATATCCGAATCCCTGGAGAATCAACTTTTGAACTGTTCACTAATGAAGATGCAACCTGAGTAGCTTGTACCGGTTGCCACTTTTTGGGTAAGAGCCAGTAAATACGCTTTCCGATTTCCTCACCCAAACGAAACTCATCTCTCTCCCCCAAAAGTAGTGATGGACGGGCAATTGTTACTGATCGATATCCTAATTTTATTATAGCTTCCTCAAGTTCACCTTTGACACGATTATAAAATATATGCGATCCTGCGTTTGCACCCAACGAACTGACCAGCAAAAAGTGTTTTGCACCTTGCTCCAGAGCTAAACTGGCAATCATTAGTGAATAATCATAATCGACACGACGGAAAGCTTCTTGTGAACCAGCTTTTCGGATGGTTGTACCTAACGCACAGAAAACCTGATCTACTCTAAATATTTCTGGTGCATCATCCATCTTATCAAAATCAACGACATGCTCAGAAACCCCGGGCAAACGTAACTTGGGAGGCAGGTGCCGTCTTATGATTGCGCGTAATTGTGTTTCACTATCATCTGATGAGAGCAAGCGCAAACACTCGCCTCCCACTAAACCGGTAGCTCCGGCAAGTAAAACAATTCTTTTTCTTACACTACTATCTGACACTCATTCTTCCGCAAACTTCTTAATCGCATCAATAAACTTCACAATCGCTTTCGCTTTCGTTTTTCCAAACGACATCCAATGCCATTGAGTATTTGGAGACGGATCATCGACAACCGGTATTCGCATGACTGGCTTGCCTTGATATTCTCCTATTGTTGGTTGTGCTTTTTTTATCTTCGTTCGTAATGATCCTGTGCTTTATATTCCATTATTTTTTAAAATGTTGCTACCTTCTTATCCACACATCAAACCGCATTTGTAGATCATTTTAAATTCCATATCTTGATTGAGGTTAGTCCTGTTTGGTTATTTAGTATTGAATGTTGTGGTTTGTCGGTTATCAACTCCTCTGTGGGAGATAGTTCGGCCAATCGATTTCATTATGTTCTCGACCCTATTCTTGAATGGATCCTCAGAAGAAATATCCGAGATAAAATGAGCATAGATCTTCAAAGGTAATTCAATGGTCCCTGGCGCTACCCAGACCTCAGATACACGATGTGCTTTTTTCTTTCGTTCGAAAGAGAACATCATATCGCAAGTCGCCTGGATCTCATCAATTGTTTTAGTGACTTTGAATCGAGACAGAGCTGCAGTTACTCGTGATTCCGTAACGTTTCGAATAGAGCAAAGGAAAACATGTCTTTCGATAGTTTTAGGAAGCCGTTTGCTCATGAAATATTCCTGAATTGTGCGTTTACGGGTTCCGAAATAATAATAATAACCAAAAAATGCATCGAAATCCTTTTTCGTAAGACTGTTAGTGAAAAAAGATTCAATAAGAACTGTAGTGTTTTTCTTCCTTTGCCAGTCGAACCAACCAGAATAATTTGGGAAACCACGGGAACGAACAGTAGCTTGGTAGAGTTCCTTAAGCCGTTCAAGCTTCTCAGAAACAGAATAAGCAGCAAAACGAAGCCTCTCTCGCTCTTCGGCTTCTGATATTTGCTGCTTACTTAAAAGAGGACGAACGACGAGAGCGATACGTTTTTCTAACTGCCGCGAGAAAGCCACACTCGGAGGATCGCTCCATGGGATGATAGGCTTCATCTGCAAATCAAAGTGCACGCAAAAATTACCATGTTCGTCGTCAGGCTGATGTTTGAAATGATCTCTACGGCAGGTGTATATGACCGGAACTGGTCGCCCTTGTGCAATACCTGCTTCAAAATATACTGACGGGCGCGCATAAGTCAGGTCGGCTATTACAAAATCACATTTCCGTAGTTCAGAAAGTATCTGGTCATCAATATCATCGTTTCGATTCGAGCGATCCACACGGAATTGCGAAATGCCTTTCCGCTTGAGTAGTGGTTCTATTGTCTTATCATAGAGCTTGTCGGTGTCTTCTCGCTCAAATGCCATTGCTATGAAACATTTCAGAGCCATTCAGGTCACTTACTTTATAGTATGCAGATGTTTTTTCTCTAACACTAAAGTCACAGGTTTACCTACCCGAGGTTGCCCCTTTTTCTTCCCGCTTGCATTTTCAGATTCCATTATCATTTCTCCTGCGATAATATTATTATTCGCCATTAGTAAGGGAAATGCTTATTTCTAAGCAACTTTTTATCGACGCTAAATTACGAAAATTAAACGATTATGGCAAGAATCCCTCAATGCCTTAAAATCCTCAATATCCTTGATGGTGTATTACCCATAGTCACCAATAACCCATATAAACGTATTTACGGCTTGTTTAAATAGGAGAACTGCGGCAGGTGCGGAACTTGTTTGTGCGTATGATTAGATTTGTATGGTGAACTGGGAAAGTTTAACCGAAGATTTAGCTGGTAAATTTCTCTCCGATGTGTATCGAGTGGACAGGGGCGGAATTGAACCGCCGACACACGGCTTTTCAGGCCGTTGCTCTACCAACTGAGCTACCTGTCCAAGTATTTGAGTATTTAAAAAATATTTAAGGTTTTTGAAATGTCAAGATCTCCCGACAATCGGAGCTGAGAGATTTTATCCCTTTTACTTCCGCGATCCCTTGAGCAATCTTCATCGAACTCTCACTGGATCGTTTTGGAAGATAGACTTTTCCAATTTGTTTGAATCCCGTTTCTTTGAAGAGCTGTGCTATCTCATTTGGAAAATCTATAAATTCTTTACCCGCGAATGCCGGCTCCATTACAATGGATACTTTACCGCCTGACTGCAATATCCTTGAACATTCACGAATTATTCCCTTGAATTTAAGTACAAAATCTGCTCTGGCTGCATCTACACTAACTTCAAAATCTGTTGAGCTATCTTTTTGTGAGAATTCAGACGGCGGATCTAAAAATATATAATCAACAGAGCCGGACTGCTCCGGTATACCTGTGAGTAGAACATTATTTCTTGCCATTCTCTCATTAACCGGATTTGCATCATACAATTTATATTTCCTATCCTGAAAATGAGGCAACACATCAATAATGTCACCTAATGTTCCGCTTCCAGCGAAAGGATCAATAATATAATCACCCGACTTAGTATAGTAATACAGTGCATTAGCGACGATCTGACCAGAGATTCTACCTTTGTAGTTCGACTTTCCGAAACGTGGATCAGGTGTATCAAAAGCCCAGACGTTTCTTTCCCGCAAATCGAATCCATACTTTGTTCGCTCGTCTATTCTTCGTGCTAAATCATCATCGTGAATTTTCTTCCGAAGATCTGAAATCGTCCAACGGTATTCAAGTGCCATTTTTTCGTATTGATCTCGACGTTTGGATTCATCGATTTTAGTAGCAAGATCGAAATAAAACACTTCTGGTAAAGAACGTTTTTTTACGTCAGGATAATAAGCATAGTACTGTTGGCATTGTTTTAATACCGTAAACGGAAATTTTATACCGGGCTGCGAGCTGATCATTTTCAGCACCTGGTCTTCAAACATACCTTGCTTACGAGCTACCGTCATAACTTTATCGACTAAGAATTTGCCGAGGTCCCAATAGTTATCAACATTAAATGAATTTAGTTCACGTGCAAGTTCAGCGATCGAAAATTCTTTTACCTCAACTTTTGTAGTCACTCGCTTAGGTGCGACTTTATTCTTCGTTTTTTGTGCCATGAGATTTCCCTTACAGAAATAGAAAATATTGAGTTAATAAATGCTCTGGAGGAAACGGATAACTTTCAATAGACATTAAATATTGCAGTTGAATATACAAAACTTGACCAGAAAAAACAAAGTATATTAGAAATTTCCATTACGTTTCATCACTTCTTTTGCCATGATCAAGCGCTGTATCTCGCTTGTTCCCTCAAAGATTCTGTTGATGCGTGAATCACGATAGAATCTTTCTATAGGTAGCTCTTTTGAATATCCCATTCCACCATGAATCTGAACAGCCATATCGACGATTCTATCAAACGCTTCAGAGCAATACAACTTAACTGCAGCAGAATAACGAGAAATTGGCTCACCTTTGTCGTATGCGGCTGCCGTGCGGTAAGCAATAGATTCCATAGCATAAATCATCATCGCCATGTCTGCCAGCATAAATTGGATTGCTTGGAATTGTGCAATAGGAACATCAAACTGCTTTCGTTCCTTAGCATATTTTGTGGATAGTACTAACATTTCCTTAGAGCCGCCGATGCAACATGCACCTAAGCCAAGTCTGCCTGCATCCAACGTTTTCATGGCAATAAGAAATCCTCTACCATCCTCACCGATTATATTTTCCTTTGGGACTCTCACATTATCTAAAATCAATGTTGAAGTCACGCTGCCGCGAATTCCCATTTTCTTTTCGGGCAAACCTGCCTTGAAACCCGGCGATTTAGTTTCAACTACAAATCCTGTGATCCCTCGTTCAGTTCTCGCAAATAATGATACAATATCAGCAATGGGACCGTTGGTGATCCATATTTTTTCTCCGCTAATAATCCAATCATCACCATCTTTATGTGCACGCGTCCGAAGATTGAATGAATCGGATCCTGCACTGGCTTCTGTTAACCCAAAGGCACCAATCATTTTCCCTTCAGCTAGAGGAACAACATACTTTTTCTTAAGTGCTTCACTTCCACCGATGTAGATAGCATTTGTTCCGATCGATTGATGAGCACCGATAAATGTCGCTGTTGACAGACATCCACGTGCAACTTCTTCCTGAGCTATGCAATACCCAATTTCACCAAAACCACCCCCACCATATTCGGTTGAAAAAGCAGTTCCCATAAGCCCTGTGTCGCTAAGCTTTTGGATAAGTTCTGGAGGTATCTGTCCTTCCTCATCGATTTTATTTGCGATAGGTTTGATTTCTGAGTTCGTAAAATCACGAACCATCTCGCGGAGCATTTTTTGTTCTTCTGTAAATTCAAATTCTATCATGTCTTCATCAAAAATATTATATGAATTATTTATTCTATATGAAATGAACTTTTTGGACTGATGGTACCAACTTTATCTTCTCCACCATCTACACCGATAACGTTCCCTGAGATAAAATACGAATCCTCCTGCGACAGCAGGGCTATTGCACGCGCTACATCTTCCGGTGTGGTTACCCGGTGTTGCGGATTTTTTGCTTTTGCAATGTGAAGCATATTTACGGCATCTGGAATCTTACGGAGAGCTGGCGTATCGGTGACACCGGCAAGAATAGCATTGGCAGTTATACCGTAAGCACCCATCTCCATCGCCAATTGTCGTATGTGAGATTCAAGTGCGGATTTTGCCCCAGAGATTGCACCATAAGATGGAATAACAGTATGGCCACCTGAACTTGTTAGAGCAAATATTCTTGCCCCAGATCGTAGTAAATTTCTCGACATCAAACCTTGCACCCAGTACACCAGGCTATGTGCCATCACATCCAAAGTCATCTCCATTTGAGCTTGGGTGATTTCATCTTCGGGTTTTTTTGCAATGAATGGTTTTAATGTTCCGAAAGCGAGTGAATGAAGCACAATTTTGACAGTACTGCCCGGTTCAGATGAAAATCTTTCCTGAATATCATCTAATGTTTCATTTCGTTTAATTGCATCGGCTGCATTGATGTTGTAAAAAACTGCTTTTGCACTAGCATGCTTAATTTCCCTCAGTATTTGTTGAACCGCAGGCATCGTTGCTTGACGGTCGAGGTGAACTCCAAAAATGTTCATACCTCGTTTGGCGAGTTCAACTGCCGTCGCACCTCCAAATCCACTTGATGCACCTAAAATGAGTGCCCATTCCAATGGTTTAAATCGAGATTCGCGAGACATTATCAAAACCTTCTAATGAACGATTAAAATGATGGGTAAAAAGATATGAAAATTTTATGGAAATTCAAAAAGCTATTCTACCGTGACACTTTTCGCCAAATTACGTGGCTGGTCAACATTGCACCCTCGCAAAACAGCTATATAATAAGCCAACAGTTGTAATGGAATGATATTGACAATCGGTCCGAAGTAATTATATGTTCGAGGCACGCGAATAATGAATTCTGCAAGTCGATCAATCTCCTCATCATCTTCATTGACAACTGCAATGATTCTACCCTTTCTCGCTCTGACTTCCTGCATATTGCTGAGAATTTTTTCATACAGGGCATCTTTAGGTACAATAAATACAACAGGCATATTTTCATCTATGAGTGCGATCGGTCCATGTTTCATCTCGGCGGCAGGATAACCTTCGGCATGGATGTATGAAATTTCCTTCAACTTCAGCGCGCCCTCTAATGCAGTCGGGAAATTACTGCCGCGACCCAGATAGAGAAAATTATGGACAGCTTTAAATTCTTTGGCTATTGCGCGAATGTGATCGGTCTGATCGAATATTTTTTGAACTTTGTTAGGTAACGATGCGAGGTCTTTCGCCAGCAACCTACCTTGCTCGGATGGAAGTCCTTTTCTGCGTCCTAAAAAAAGTGCTATCAATCCCAATACCGCAATCTGGCATGTAAACGCTTTCGTTGAAGCAACACCAATTTCCGGACCAGCATGAATATAGACACCGGCATCAGTCTCACGAGCAACTGTACTGCCAACAACGTTCACAATACCAATGACAGTCGCTCCTTTTTGTTTCGCTTCCTTAAGTGCAGCTAATGTATCCGCAGTCTCCCCACTTTGACTGATCACAAACATTACATCATCTTTATTAATGATTGGATTTCGGTAACGGAATTCGGAAGCATAATCAACTTCTACCGGAATATGCACCAATTGTTCAAGCATATATTTTCCCACAAGAGCCGAGTGCCATGATGTTCCACAGGCGGTAATCAGAAATCTTTTTGCATTTAATAATTTATCCATGACAGGTTCAAGTCCGCCGAGCTTTGCAGTACCTTCATGCACTAATAATCGGCCCCTTATAGCATTCCGAAGTGATTCCGGCTGCTCGTAGATCTCTTTGAGCATGAAATGGTCGAAACCACCTTTTTCAATTTGTTCAAGATCAAAAGTAATCTGTTCAACTTGCTTGTTGATAGATACGTCTTGAATAGTTTTTGTAAAAAAAGATTTTGCGGAAATACTGGCGATTTCGTTATCTTCTAAATAAACGACTTGACGCGTATGATCGACGAGGGCTGCTGCATCAGAGGCAACAAAGTTTTCATTTTCTCCTATACCAAGAACTAAAGGACTACCTTTGCGAGCCGCAATTATTTTATCAGGTTCTTTTTTCGAGATAACCAGCACTCCATAAGTTCCTTCTACCTCAAGTAAAGCAAGACGAACTGCGGTGAAAAGATCATGATTTATTTTATAAAATTCTTCGATTAAATGCGCGAGCACTTCAGTATCTGTCTCAGTTCGGATAGTATGTCCATCCCGTGTAAGTATTGTTTTAAGCGCCGCATAATTTTCGATAATGCCGTTATGGATGACAGCTAATTCGTTGTTACAATCCCAATGTGGGTGTGCATTAAGATCGGAGGGTTCCCCGTGTGTAGCCCATCTGGTGTGGCCCACACCTAAACAGGAATATAGTCCATTATTTTCGATAAGATTTACAAGTTCACCAACTTTACCGGCTTGCTTATATATCATCAGATTATCATCATGTACAACAGCTATACCAGCAGAATCATAACCGCGGTACTCTAACCGACGTAACCCTTCTAATAAAATTGGGACCGAATTCCTTTGACCGATATATCCTATAATACCACACATATTTTAATAATATATATCATTAAAAATCATTATCATTGAAAATGTAGCAAATTACGAATAGAAAAACAATGTTTAATGTCACCCTCCCAACGAAGAACGATTTAGATTGATATGCCGATAACCCCCATCATCCTACCAAATGCTTTTCCATCACGCCTGTAGGAATGGAATAAAGATCGATTACAGATCGTACAGTCCTGTAAGATTTCAATATGATTTTCATATATACCAGAATCTATCAAAATATCTCGATTGAAAAGTATTAAATCGAGATAATATTTTTTATTTTCGCTTCGGCTCAAGAATTTCTCATTAAACTCGTTGGCAACATCTTTTCCAACTTCATAGCAACAAGTACGAGCAGATGGACCAATCGTAGCCATTATGTTCTTTCGTTTTGTTCCAAATTCAGTTTCCATCGCTTTGATAGTATTTTCAAGGATTCTCAATTTACTACCTCGCCACCCTACATGTACCACTCCGATTGATTTCGTTGTCGGATCAAATAGAAATATCGGTAAACAATCTGCTACTGTCACCACCAAAAATATTTCTGATGTAATTGTAATTAAAGAATCGCACGATTCGTAAGCTCCTGGCTTGCTAACAAGGCATACATTTGCGCTATGCACCTGATCGGGAATAGCAAGTTGTTCTAATGGAATTGCGAGTGCGCTGAAAAATCTTCTCCGATTTTCATTCACTCATACTCGATCGTCTCAGACATTAAAACTTAGATTCAAACCGAATGGTTCGGGGCTAACTCCACCAACACGCGTACTTATACCAAATTTCAAATGCTTGTAATTAGAAAATAGTTTTGACTGGACAATCGGAATATCGTTCATTCAATTACTCATCTCAATGGTAACCGAATCATTACCGTCGTTCCCTTAGCTACTTTACTATCGATTATAATTGTACCACCAAGTTCGTCGATAGTTTTTTTTACAAGCGCAAGACCAAGTCCCATACCATCAGTCTTTGTTGAAAAGTTCGGCTCAAATATACGATTCATAGTTTCTTCTGATATCCCTATCCCTGTATCGTTAATGCTAATTTCGGTAATATCAATATCAGATTTCGTAGTTATTGAAACTTTTCCTTTCCCTTCAATTGCTTGTACTGCATTGCGTATTATGTTGATGAAAGCTCGTCTTATTTCTTCTTTGTCTGCAATAACAACTGAAGAAGCATTATCAAATTTAATATCGAAAAGAATGTTCTCATGTTGTTGAAAAAGAATGATTGCTTCTTGAAGAACCAACTGTATATCTACTTCTTCAAGTTTTCGCTCAGGCATTCGCGCATAATGTGAAAATTCTGAAGCGATGCGGCTCAATACTTCAATCTGTTCAAGAATTGTTCTCGTAACCCGTTGAAGCAACTCTTCAAAATTCTTTATACCATCTTTATATGCCTGCCTCAAATGTTGAACAGATAATTTCATGGGTGTTAGCGGATTTTTAATTTCGTGTGCAACCTGCTTCGCCATTTCCTTCCATGCAGTCTCGCGCTGAGTTTTTATCATTTGATCTTGAGCAGCTTTCAAGTCATGCGTCATTTGAATAAATGCTCTTTCCAACTCACCAACTTCATCCTGCCGTTTACTATCCAAATCAATCTCCAGCTGACCGGATGAAATGTTTTGTGCTGCATTTCGTAATCTTCGGATTGGTGATGATATTCTGTTCGCCATCAATGTTCCAATAATAAGAGAAAGACCTAAAGAAATTGCATAAGCTCCATAAAGATAGACGTTCCTTTTTGTTATCTCTTCATCAATCTCGCTCTGTCGATACAATGTAGGAATGGAAACAACACCGATGATTGAGCCATTCTCGCTAATCAATGGTCTATACCCAACAATGTATGAAAAATTACCGATCATTTGTGTTTCAGCGAAAAATGTTTTCCTTTTTAAAACAATATTTAAATATGCCTCTGTACTTAAGGATGGGTCAAGAAGCTCCGCCTCGAACATCTCCGGTTTGCTGCTCGCCTGAATAGTTGAAAAATAGTATACATTAAAATCTGTATTGAGATCACCCGCCACTTCCGAGCATTGGTTATCTGTGAATTGCGAGAGAGTAACCGGAACATTGATACCGTAACGTTTCTGAATTTCTGACGTGATGATAAAAGTTTGGTCACTGAGCCGCTTAATAGTTGACTCTACAGCCCGATCCATTGCATATTGGCGATTATTATAGGCAAGGATTAGAAGTGGTGCGAGTGAGGCGAAGATAAATGCCCATAGTAATTTAGTCCTAAAACTTGAATAATAATGTTTGCCACGAATAAATTGGATCAGCGTGATTATGACTGCAATAAGAAGAAAAAGAATTAAATAAAATACAAGGTATCGGAGGTAGAAGTACAGATACCAGCGTGTGCCAGGGGATTCCATACTTATAGCAAACCAAGACCCGGTTGATTGTTTTTGCTGACCTTTAAAGAAATACGTTTCATATTTTTTCCCGTCGATCACATCAATTAGCCATACACCATTACCACCTAAATTTCTTTCTTCTATTCCTAAAGGCAGAGGTCTTTCAATCGGTATTTCTTCACTCGTAGTATTTATCAGCTTTCCTTGAGCATATTCGGATAATATTAGCGATTTATAAGTCGGCTCAAATGTATCACCAGCGTGGTTGCGTAAAAATTCAGAAGCATCCGATCTCAATATGGCCTGTTTACCACTAGTCAGTTCCATATGAACACTTCCGATTACAATTCCCTGCTCATCAATGATTGGTGAATATCCAACATACCACTTCACAGTCATCCCATTTTGTATTCTATCTTCGGTGTACACGTTTTTGATGCGCAATAGACTATCAACATTTCTTTCTCGTTTTAGTTCAGATGTTGTACCAATATTGAATGTACTTACATTTTCTCCTTTTTTATTGAAATAAATCACCGAGCAATTATTCCCCTGCTTGCTTAATATACTATTTGCCCACTGCATGAATGCGAGTTTTGAAATGTCATATGCATTCTCAGACGAAAGAATCATCTGACTCTCACTACCCGAAAGTTCATCGAGCGCTTTGTTAACTAAAAATGTTAACCAGCTATCCTCCGGGCGAACTATCTCCGTCGCCAACAATTCGATGTGTGTCCGGTCTGAATTTTGAGTAGTCACATCAAGAAGTGGGAGAAGCAAAATTATCGAGATGATCACGAATAATGGAGATAATTTTATAATCGGGATATTACGCTTGTTCTCACGAAACCACCATACTAATACTGATATTCCAATAAAGATAAGGATAAAAAAGAGACGAGCGGTTTGATTCAGGAGCGGATTAGGTTGTAAAATACCAACTAATATACTTCCTATCATGATTATTACACTAACAATGATCCATGAAGTTAATGGGCTTTGGTTCTCTTTGAGCTGAGATTTCACGAGTGTATTCATCATTATCATAATACCAGTGACGGCAAGCAACAATGATAGAGCTATCAGCAACAAACTGATAAGCATGATCGATAGCTCAAAAGAGGGGATGACAGTTGTTGGATTATTATAAGACAACGTCGAATCAAACACAGTACTTCGTATCGTTGCAGCAAAACCTCTGATGAATAACAAAATAAGAACCGCTGATAAAGCAATTATTAAGAAACTGAGTATTTTCTGATTGTAAATTGAAAAGTATCTGATATTTTGTGATGTGTTGGGCCGAAGAAAACTATTAAATGTAATCACGAAAATATTTACCAATAAAAATACAGTTGAGAGGAATAAATCCCCGGGTGATTTTGCTATCCCATATCCGAATGGAGATGCAAATTTGCTGGCATCGAATACTCCGATTTGAATTACACTCGAAGGTAAATTCAACCAAACAAGGACATAACGAAATATCCAAATACATATGGTTGCAATAATGATTTTGTAAACGACGTTTATTGTTGTCAACCTGCGAAATAGAGAATATATAAGCAAGGAGATAATAATGAGAATGAATATGTTATTAATAGATTGCATTGTCTGATGGGATTCCTCACCATATCCTAATAAAGTCGGTTTTTGCAGGTATATCACACCAATCAATTTATTATTGAAATTTTTTAGCAGTACTGAAATCCAGTTAGTGTCTCTAAGCGAACTGTGACTCTGCCCAACTTCAAATTCAGCGCCGACATCTAAAAGTGAAGTGAACGTGGATGTAAATGTATTACTATTGATGAAGCGATTATTCAGTGGGTAATTAACATCGAAGAGTCGTTTTCCAACGACATAACCTACAATCGAGTGATTATCAATGATAGGTATCGAAATAATCAGATATGAATATATTGCACCTTCGAGTATAAATGAATTCCTCTCAGGCAACAAATTTACTGTATCAAGTATTGGTCTCCGATTCCCCATCCAGCTTATAGTTCGTTTATCCCGATCAGATAATTCTAAAGTAATATCACCAGCAGTATTAGAGAGAAGAAATTCAAAAAATATAGCTCGCGATGTATCTTGATGTTTTGTAAATATTTCTTTTAGGAAACGAGATTGTCCTATTTTTTCCACCGATCTGAAAGTTTCACTCTCGTAAGTTTCGAATTTGGTTTGAATGCTTAAAGTCAATTCCTGTTCAAGCTGATAAGATTTTGTTTTCCAATTTTTATCAACGTAGATACCATGGAAGTATTCATATCCCAGAGATGCGAATAATAGAATAACGAGAATAATTACAAAGATAAATACAGATTTGTGACTCACTAAGAACTTAAAAAAAGATATTCTATCTAAAAGCATTCAACGTTAATAAACATTGAATTGAGTTATCACCAAACGACTATCGTTTTTTGAAAGTGAGATATAAACTTGAAATAATTCTTGTTTCCCTTTTAGAGTAAAATATCCACCGCCAGTAGCATAAGGGACCTCACCGGACAATTTCGTTGTTGTGAATTTAAAATTGATAATCTTTCGAACAGTAAAATAATTCTCCACTAAATAAGTTGCTTGATTCATACTAAAATAGCCGCTCTCTGCTCCCCTTAAACTAACATATATCTGTCTCGAAAAATGCTTTGCCACAAAATCAACATTATTTGACACTATTCCACTTTCTACATCGTTGAAAACAATGCTTACTTGTTTCTGAATCTTCTCTGTTTTTTTATCGAACTGATTTGTTGAAATGCTAAAATCTTTCTCTTGAGACAATATTGCTCCTTCCCAGAGGAGAACAGCGCAGGCGATATAAACTATTAGCTTTATTTCTATAAGACGCATGTTTAAAAATACTTTTTAGAATAATAAAAGTCAAACTCAATTTAAATAGTAGGGGTGTCAGTCCTAATCCACCAATATTAACCAACACCCCCAAGTATACGTAACTAATGTGTTGTTATCGCCTGTTAGCTCCGACGTCAGAAGCATGTGGTTTACGCACGCCTGGTACACTGACCTTCAACTGTGTATTATATGGTTGTAGCTGATAAGCCCAATCGAAAATAACACGAGTTGGAGAAAGCAAAGTGACTCTAATCTTTGCATAGTGATAATCCCAGGTACGAATAATATACGTATGTCCAGCAATTGAACGAACATCTCCCGTTGGTGACCAACCAGATGTTGGAGCTTGTATAATATCATACAATGATTTTGTGTAACCGAGATCCTGAATCTCAGTATCTTCCTTCCAAACATTGAAATAGTAAGTACCGTTGTAATTCTCAAAATAAACATCGGTATAATTATCGTCAAAGGGTTCAACAGAGTAGGCCGAGAAATCATAACCAGCTTCATCAGGATAAGTACGATAATCTTTAAGAATAATATCATATCCTTCAGGACGCGGTGTTGCGGAAACAACCTCTCTACTCAATGGACTTTCATTTTCTTCAAAATCATAAGCTGTAACTGTGTAATAATATGTTTGTCCATTTGGGATCCCCTTATCAAGAAAGTATGTCTGTTTGGTCGATCCAATGTATTGATACTTGCCAACTGCTGATGTACTGACAAATATTCGGTAGCCCGATAAATCATGTTCCAGATTTTGATTCCAAAATATTTCAACAAGTTTATCTCCAGCTTCTGCATACAATCCTCGTGGTACTGATGGCGGCGTTAAATCGGGTTGATAAAACCTCTCGTCACATCCAACTAACGTAATGAATACTAACATCGCACTGATATAGAATAATTTTTTCATAATTTGTTCTTAATGTTGTTACACATCAGAACAAGATTCAAACTATATGCCAATATTAAACCACCGAAAATGTGCGAGAAGGCAATCTTATATAGGTGGGAAGATAATGTGATGTCCAAAAAAATAATTCAGTTGTTTCTATTTTAGGACGAACGAATACTAATCAGAAATAAAGATTTGTCCATTGTTGAAGATACCAAAAGTTTTGCCCTTCAGCTTCCAACCGTTGAATGGTGAGTTTTTTGATTTTGACTTAAATCGCTGAGTATCGACGATCCATTCGGTGGATGGATCGATGATAGTAAGATTCGCTTTTTCACCCTCGACTATCTTGATTGGAGGAAGGTGGAGAATATTTCTTGGATTAATCGAAAAAACTTGAATAAGCTGATTTAGAGAAAGAATATTAGTTGCAATTAATTCTGTCATCGCGAGACCGACAGCAGTTTCAAGTCCAACAATACCAAATGGTGCATAATTAAATTCAACTTGTTTTTCATCAAAAGAATGCGGCGCATGATCGCATGCTATGGCATCAATAGTTCCATCACGCAGTCCTTGCTTTACCGCTTCAACATCATTACAAGTTCGGAGCGGTGGATTCATTTTTGTATTTGTATCGAACGAACGAACCGCTTCATCTGTTAACATAAAATGATGCGGTGTTACTTCACATGAGACTTGTAGTTTTTTCTTTTTTGCCATTCTTATCAATTCTATTGATCCTGCCGTGCTAATATGAGCTACATGATATTGTGCATTCACATACTCAACAAGATGGAGGTCTCGTGAAATCATCATCTCTTCGGCGACCGATGGAATCGGCTGCATACCAAGCGAAGTAGAAACAAAACCTTCATTCATTACACCTCCTTTAGTTAAGCTCAACTCTTCGGGATGCTGTATGATTGGTTTATTAATCATGGAAGCATATTCGAGTGCCCGCCGCATAATTTCCGAATTCTCCACAGGCGCACCGTCATCACTGAATGCAATAGCACCGGCATCTGCAAGCTCCATCATTGGTGCAATTTCTTTGCCTTCCCTATTTTTTGTTGTTGCTGCAACAGGATAAACATCGACCAGCCCGTTGTTTACATTTTTTGAACGATCAATAATCCAACGAATCACTGAAGCATTATCAATAGCTGGATTAGTATTCGGCATACAGCAAACGGCTGTAAAACCACCATTCGCCGCCGCTAAACAACCTGTTTCGATTGTTTCTTTATACTCAAAACCAGGCTCTCGTAAATGAACATGCATATCGATGAATCCAGGGGAAAGAATCTTTCCTGTTAGATCATAGATTTGCACTTCTTTTCCAACCGACAGATTAGAATCTATTTTTTCGATGATACCATCAACGATAAGTAAATCTGTTACAGTATCTTTTCCATCATGTGGATTTATTAGACGTCCATTTTTTAGTAATATTTTCATCTTAGTCGTTTAACTCCGAGTTCCAATAAGATAAAGCACAGCCATCCGCACTGCAACGCCATTCAGTACCTGTTGAAGGATAAGTGAATGTTCACTATCTGCAACATCGGCTGAAAGTTCAACATCCCGATTAATCGGTCCCGGATGCATTATAGTGATCTGCTTCCCAAATTTATTAAGTCGTTCCTTCGTTACAGCAAAATATTGACGGTATTCTCTAAGTGAGGGTATAAAGCACCGATCTTGACGCTCAAGTTGAATTCGTAATACATTTAAAATATCAGCCCATTTAATCGCGTCATCAACATTATAAAATACTTTTACTTTTAATTTATCAAGTTCTCGCGGTATCAATGTTTTTGGACCGCAAACGGCGACATTTGCACCCATTGCTTTCAAACCGTAGATATTGGATAGTGCAACTCTACTATGTGAAATATCGCCTACGAGGCATATTTTTAATCCGTCTAGTTTTCCAAATTTTTCTCGGATGGTATACATATCAAGAAGTGCTTGTGTAGGATGTTCATGCGAGCCGTCGCCGGCATTAATAATATTCGCGTTGATAACAGTCGATAGAAAGTGCGGTGCCCCCTGGGCAGCATGACGCATCACTACCATATCGATCTTCATTGCCTCTATATTCCGTGCTGTATCTTTTAGTGTTTCCCCTTTTTTTACACTGCTTGCATCAGCAGATAAATTCACAACATCGGCAGAGAGCCGTCGTTCGGCTAACTCAAATGATATACGTGTGCGCGTTGAACTTTCAAAAAAGAGATTGACAATTGTTTTACCTTGTAAAGTTGGAACTTTCTTAATCGGACGCTCAAGAACTTCCCTAAATGTAGTTGCAGTATCTAAAATTAGTAGAATGTCCTCTTTGGTCATTCCTTCTAATCCTAATAAGTGTCGGCTTACAAGCGACATACGAATCAACCTTTCTCCTCTTTGATTAGAATAACTTCATCTTTACCATCGATTTCTTTCATCATCACACGAACTTTTTCTTCCAATGATGTTGGAATATTTTTACCAACAAAATCCGCTTTTATTGGTAATTCGCGATGACCTCTATCGATCATTACTGCCAATTGAATTGATTTTGCTCTACCCAAATCTACCAAAGCATCAAGTGCGGCGCGTATCGTTCTACCTGTAAATAAAACATCGTCAACAAGAATAATATCTTTTCCGGAAACATCAAACGATATCTGTGTTCCTTTTAAAATTGGTTGATTTAATTTTTCTCGGATATCGTCACGGTAAAGAGTGATATCAAGAAAACCAATCTGCAATTCTTTATGCTCGATTTCCCGAATTATTCTTGCCAACCTAATCGCAAGGAATTCGCCGCGTGTGCGAATGCCTACTAACGCAAGTGTGTCAGCACCTTTATTTCGTTCAAGAATTTCATGGGCAAGACGATTTAGCGTCCGCTGATAACCTTTTTCATCTATTATGTGAGACTTTTGACCCATAAGCGTATAAAAAAATAAAACCTCCAATCCTTTTACTAAGAAGGAGGTTAAATAAAATTTTTAAGTTTGTTAGTAACATTTATTTCCTTTCCGATCTCACGGGACCAGAATTAAAGGTATTACTTTGTAAATAATTTGCATATCAACAGTGGGCGATATAGGACTTGAACCTATGACCTCACGGATGTGAACCGTGCGCTCCAACCAACTGAGCTAATCGCCCAAAAACTTTTCAAATCTATGGAATTTTTACAAGAAAATCAAACTCAATTTGGGAATTATTAATTTAAGGAGAGATCGTTAGAAGGGAATAAAAAAAAGTGTGTGTCCGGCGGTGAAATCATGTGGGAGGGCCATGACTTCGAAGCGGGAACCAGACACACACTGTTTAAAACTAATATAATATAATTTTTTAAAAAAGCAAATGTTAGAAGAAAAAATATCATTTATTTGTACGAATATTTACAAAAACGTTGTAGGCATTTACACTACAAATATTTATCTAATTCCCTACCAAAAAATGATTATTATTGATTACTCTTTTAAAAAATAATCTTTAATTTTTGATGCTAAACCCTCTCCAACTACTTCGGCTAGCTGGTCAATCGTTGCGAATTTTACACCTTGAACAGATCCGAAAGTTTCCAGCAGCTCTTCTGCTCGTTTCTTCCCAACACCTTTTATCAGATCAAGTTCAGTCTGCAATGTTCTTTTTTTCCTCAGTGTGCGGTGATAGGCAATTGCGAACCGATGGGCTTCATTTCTTATGTGCTGTAATAATCGTAGACCCGATGATGTTTTCGGAATCGTTAACGGATCTGGAGACTCTGGTATAAATATCTCCTCAAGCCGTTTTGCAATTCCGATTATCGGGATTGGATTGATTGATGATTTTAAGTTGGTGAGTTCGGTTTTTCCGATCCTGAGTCCGATTAGGTTTAATACTTCAACAGCACTTGAGAGTTGTCCTTTACCACCATCGATGACCACAAGATCAGGATATTCTCGCTGTCCTTCCAGAAGATTACGATATCTACGATCAACAACTTCTCCAATGCTTGCAAAATCATCTGAACCAAGAACGGATTTGATTTTATATTTACGGTATTCAGATTTTTTGGGTTTACCATCCACAAAAACAACCATTGAACCAACACTATCTGTACCCTGCATGTTCGAAATATCAAAGCATTCGATACGTCTGGGGGGGGTTGAGAGATGCAAATCTCGCTGGAGCGCAAAAAGAGAGTGAGGGATATAATCTTTTCTTTTTTCTTTTTGGAGTTTTAATTCACCAAGAAGGAGTTGAGCGTTAATCTTGCACATCGACATCAGTTTTGCCTTCTCACCAATCTTTGGAACCACGATCTGAATCTTCTCTCCACTTTTCTGAGTCAACCATCGTTGAATCGTTTTTTCATTATCAAGTTCTGTTGATATAAAGATCTCTCGTGGGTAATCATCTGCATCAAGGTAATATCGCTCGATGAATTGCTCGATTACCTCCTGCTCATCCTTATCCTCAACACCACTCATATAAACATGCTTCCGTCCATTCATCTTTCCATCCCGAACATTGAAAACCACACCACAAGCATCGTTACCCTCGATTGCAACAGCATGAATATCTCTATCGATCATATCCGTATCAACAACTTTCTGACGCTCACTATAAACACTAAGTTGTTCCATTCTATCCCGCAGCTCAGCAGCTTCTTCAAAAAGAAGTTCATCAGATGCGTTTTGCATTTTATTTTTTAAATCCAACAACAAGCTGGACGTCTTCCCTTTTAAGAGTTGTGCAATTTCTCTAATCATCTCAGTATATATTTCTTGCGACACGAGACCTTCGCAGGGTCCTCCACATTTTTTAATATGATAATCCAGACAGACTTTTATTTTTCGCTTTCGGATAGCATCATCGTTAATAAAATAATTACAGCTACGAATCTTAAAAATATCACGAATCATTTTCAATGATGCTCGCATACTTTTAACATCGGTGTACGGTCCATAATATCGCGAACCATCTTGTAAAATCCTCCGTGTTATAAAAACCCTCGGGAATGGCTCATTCGTAATTACTATGTAAGGATAACTTTTATCATCTTTCAGATCGATATTGTAATGCGGTTTGAGCTTCTTGATAAGCGTTGCCTCCAAGATTAGCGCCTCAACTTCCGAGTCTGTGACGATTATCTCGACATCAGCAATCTTTGCAACCATAGCATCCAAGCGAGGAGAGCGAATGTTGTGCTTGTTGAAATACTGCCTAACTCGATTGCGAAGATTGATGGCTTTCCCAACATACAAAACATCATCCTCAGAATTTTTAAATTTATACACTCCGGGCTTTGATGGCAGAGCATCTAATTTTTGTTTTAGTATGGAATTCTCTCTAGTAATGGTCAGACCTTGATACTATTCTTATGACAAGAAAGATAGTTTAAATTGATAATATATCAACAGTTGAACATTATATATTTGATTTGATGATCAAAAAAAGAAGCGTGCTCTACGTAATTGTAACATCGTTGTTAAATCTTTTCCATTCGCTATCAGAATACCGAACAAAACCATTCCGCCGCCAACATAGATATGGGATGATAGTGTTTCTTGAAGCCATAACGCGCCTAATATAACAGCAAGAACTGGAGTAACAAAAGAAACAAGTGAAAGGTAAACAACCTCAACCCTTTTTAATAACCAGTAGTACACAACAAATGTAATCACAGTTCCAAAAGTTCCCAAATAAAGAATTGAGCCGATTCCTTTTGTATCAAAGCGAAGTAAGGAAAAATCTTCAAAGATCAACGCTATAGGATACATGATAACAATACCGAGAACCATTCCGCCCAAACTTAACGATGTTGGACTTATATGGTGATTAACTCTCTTTACAATGACAAGCGAAATTCCTTGCATTACCGTACTGGCAAGTATTGCTGCCATTCCTAAAATGTTTTTTGTACCAGAATTGACATCCGACCAGAATATTATTAATACACCTAAAAACCCCAACATAATGCCGGCCGTTTTATAAATATTCAGCTTTTCAGTTGATAAGAACAGATGAGAACCTATAGCAACCACAAATGGGTATGCTGCGAATAATACTGATGCAAGCCCTGATGCAATATACTGTTCTCCCCAATAAACCAATGCGAATGGAATACTGAAAGATAGCACAGCAAGATTCGTATAAAGCAATAAAGATATTCGATCGAGAAAAATTTTTTCACTCCGTATTCGCATTATCAGAAAAAGAATAACGGAAGCAATTGTAAAACGAATCGCTATTCCATAGAAAGGTGTTATACTTTCTAGCCCAATCTTTATTACCAACCATGTTGATCCCCAGATGATCGAGATCAAAATAAAACCAACTACTATTAATCCCTTTTCAGATTTCATTGATTACAAAAATGTTTCTATGTCAATAATCTAATATTATTAATCGACTGTGTTAGTATATACATTCCCTTACTGTCCTTCTTATGATGTATATCCAAGTCTCTTCAGCCATTCTGCATTTACCCGCCACTTCGCTCTGACTTTAACATAAAGCTCAAGAAACACTGCCCGACCAAGGAAATTCTCGATTTCTTTCCTTGCAAGTTCACCGATTTCTTTCAGGGCTTTACCTTGTTTACCGATAAGAATCCCCTTTTGTGAATCACGTTCAACAAATATTTCAGCACGAATTAAATCTTTCCTCCCGGCTTGTTCCTTGAACTCTATTATTTCAACCGCTGTCGAGTATGGTATTTCTTCCTTATATTTTTCAAAAATCTTTTCTCTGATTATTTCACTGACAAAAAATCTCTCCGTTTGTTCACTAACAACATCCGCTGGATAATAGGGTGAATGTTCCGGTAGTTCGCTGACAAGTGTTTTTAACAATTCATCTGTTCCGATATTATCCAATGCCGAGATAGGAAATATCTCTTTGAATGAGTGCTTAGTAGAATAATATTCAATAATGGGCAGGATATCTTGTTTTTTTATAAGATCAATTTTATTGATGACTAAAAAGATTGTCTTCTGAGCATGTTTGACTGTTTGAAGTGCCATATTTTCTTCAGTCACCTTTTTAATTTCAGCATTAGCTGCATCAATCATGAAGAGTATGATGTCGGCATCTCCAAGAGCAGATTGAGCATTTTTCATCATCGCTTCATGGAGAAGATATTTCGGCTTTAATAAGCCGGGTGTATCGAGAAATATTATCTGATAATTCTCACTCGATAAAATACCCAATATTTTATGACGGGTCGTTTGCGGCTTTCTTGTTACAGCAGATATTTTCTGACCAAGCAAACAATTCATCAATGTGGATTTACCAACGTTCGGTTCACCGATGATTGCTACGTAACCGGCTTTGAATATTCCTACGTTTTTCTCTTGTGGATTATTTTGCATGAATCGTATGTAATAGGTTCAATTTAAAAGTAAGCAGAAACCCCAAATCGCACACCCATACTTGTCCACTCGTAATATTTTCTTGTTGTCTCACTTAATTCTCTTGATGTCCACCGTTGATATTGATAAATGTTGTAACTGAATAACAGGTTATATTCGCTGTGAAAACTTATTGACTTAGTTGCAAAACATTCTACACCAGCCGTACCAGAAATACCGATACCAACCGAATTTTCTTTTAGTGAGTTTGCCATAACCTTAGTCGAACTTTCATTAGTATTCCTCCAAGAATAAATTATCTGAGGACCAATCCCAAAAAATAAATTAATATCTGCATTAGGAGAAGGGTAATAAATATACTGGGATCGAATATTTAAAATATAACGATCATAATCTCGCAATCCTTCATCGGTAATTGAATCATTAGATAATGCTTTTGACGTATAATCTTCTGATGAATTAATAGATCCAAAATCCACACCGAGCCGAAATGCAGAAGATTTTGTGGAATGATGCTTAATAGATATGGCTGTCCCCTGGAAAGATGCAACTTGAAAATTACTGGATATCTGGAACTGCATTGCCCAAGCTCCTGCCACAAGTGAATTCTTTTTATAGGAACTTGAATCCTGCGCGTACGCCGCAATACTGAGAATCATAACAATCCAAATAGATAATATTGACCGATACATAAACCCTCCGGTTATAAATGAACGTGATTTGAATTTGAGTAATTATTATGGTTAATCAAATTATTTTCCGTGGCATTGTTTGTGTTTTTTTCCACTTCCACAAGGACAAGGATCGTTGCGTCCAACTTTCTCACCCACTCGAACCGGTTGTGGTTTCCCTGCCTTCGACTCGGGTACGTCTCGTTGTTGAGTAGTTCCTTCTTGACCTGGAATTGGCTCCCGGTTCGCATGGAATCCCATTCCCAAAGCTGATTCATGCATCGTTGTCAGCTGTTGTGGACGAGGTGCACGCGGCTGCCGACGAATAGGCACCTCCTGCATTGGCTGTGGATATAATTTGAAAACGAGATTGAGTGTTTCATTCCTTATCATATCGAGTAGCTCGACAAACATATTAAAAGCTTCCGTCTTGTATTCGATAAGCGGATCTTTCTGACCATAAGCCCGAAGATGAATTCCTTCCTTGAGATCATCCATCTCACGGAGGTGGTCTTTCCACTTCTCATCAATAACCTGAAGTGCAACCATTTTCTCCAGCATCGACATATTCTCTGAGCCAATTCGTTCCTCTTTCCGCTTATAAAAATCGGTGGCTGACTTGAATGCATCCACTTTAACACCATCTTTGCCGGCCGTTTGCCATTTTTCGGGTATAATATTAAAGTCGACAAGTAAACTCGTTCGTAAAGCTTCTTTAAATCCGGCAATCTCACCGTGCTCATAATGTTTTTCAACAACTTCACCTACATATTCGTTGAGCATTTCAAAAATATCTTCACGCAAACGTTCGCCTAACAGTGCATGGCGTCGACGAGAGTAAATAACTTCTCGCTGCTGATTCATTACGTTATCATATTCTAACAATCGCTTACGTATGGCAAAATTATTTTCTTCAACCTTTTTCTGTGCCCGTTGAACCGAGCGTGAAATCATCGGATGCTGGATCACGTCGCCTTCTTTCAAGCCCAACCGTTCCATTATACCCGCTATTCGGTCGCTGCCGAATAGCCGCATAAGATCATCTTCCAAACATAAATAAAATCTTGAAGAACCGGGATCACCTTGGCGACCTGAACGACCGCGAAGCTGTCTGTCGATACGTCTCGCTTCATGTCTTTCAGTCCCTACAATATGTAATCCACCAGCTTGTGCTATTCCAGGACCAAGCTTAATATCGGTACCGCGGCCCGCCATGTTTGTTGCGATTGTTACTGAACCTGGTAAGCCCGCATGCGCAACAATTTCGGCTTCACGTTGATGGTGTTTGGCATTGAGAACATTGTGTGGAATCCCTGCTCGCTTTAGCATACGGCTCAATGTTTCGGAAACTTCAACACTCGTTGTCCCAACAAGTGTAGGTCTATTTGCTTTCCGTAACTCTTCAATTTCCTTGATAACTGCGTTATACTTTTCACGCTTCGTTTTATAGATAACATCCTCAGTATCATTTCTGACCATTGGTTTATTTGTTGGAATGACAACTACATCTAATTTATAAATTTGGAAAAATTCCGATGCTTCAGTTTCTGCGGTACCCGTCATGCCGGCAAGCTTTTTATATAAACGGAAATAATTTTGGAGTGTGATGGTTGCGAGTGTTTGCATATCCCGCTCCACCTTGACACCTTCCTTCGCTTCAATTGCCTGGTGTAATCCATCTGAAAAACGCCGCCCCGGAAGCATTCTTCCTGTAAATTCATCAACAATCATTATCTTGCCATCATCAGAGACCACGTATTCATCGTCTTTTTCGTACAGAGAATATGCACGAAGAAGTTGTGTAACTGTATGTATGCGATCGCTCTTCTCTGCATATAAAAGATTTAACTCATCTTTCTTTTGCTGTTTCTGCTCAGAGGTTAGAGAAGAATCGTTTTCTATCAGAGCAACTTCCGTCCCAACATCAGGTAGAACGAAGAAATCTTTATCGTTCGAGCTGCCAGCAAGAAGTTCTCTGCCCTTTTCTGTTAGATTAATTGAGTGATCTTTCTCATCTATTGCATAGTAAAACTCATCATCAATCTCGTGCATTCTTCGGGCTTGATCTCTAAGGTACTCCATTTCAGTTTGCTGCATCAATTTTTTATTCGCTGGCTCAGAGAATACTTTGGTCAACCTACTGTGTTTAGGCAATCCTCTATACGCCCTAAGCAACTGAACACAGGCTTCAGTTTCTTTATTCTCTGCAAGTAACTTTTCTGCCTCTGCAACAATTTTTGTAACATAAATTCGCTGGGCATTAACTAATTTCTCAACACGTGGTTTCATTTCGGTAAATTTATGATCTTCAGTTGATACAGGACCACTGATAATTAATGGTGTCCGGGCTTCATCGATTAATACGGAATCCACCTCGTCAACGATTGCATAATAAAACTCTCGATGAACTAAATCCTCAGAAGATACTACCATGTTGTCACGAAGATAATCGAAGCCGAATTCATTATTTGTACCATAAGTAATATCGCACCCATATTCTTTCCGGCGCTGAGCTGAATCCATCTGCTGTTGAATGCAACCTACAGTCAATCCCAGAAATTCAAATACTTTCCCCATCCATTGACTATCGCGTGAAGCCAAGTAATCATTCACAGTCACAAGGTGAACACCACGTCCTGGTAAAGCATTAAGATACATTGGCATAGTTGCAACCAGAGTTTTGCCCTCGCCTGTTGCCATCTCTGTAATCTTACCTTCATGTAGAACAACTCCGCCAATAAGTTGAACATCAAACGGCACCATATCCCAGATTATTTTGTGCCCGGTAATTTCCCAAGATGTTCCAACTAATCTTCGGCAGGTCTCCTTTACAACCGCATAAGCTTCGGGCAATATCTCATTGAGAACTTCATTCGTCCTATCATTTCGTTCTTTTTGAAGTTCTTCGATATGAGTATAAATATTTTCTCTCTCTTCGAGCGACAGATCTTCCCCTTTTCTAAGCTGCTCTTTAAGAGATGCAATCTCATTCTCATACTCTTGGGTTGCTTCATTAATGCGTCGACGAAACTCAGCGGTTTTCCCTTTCAGCTCATCATCGGTGAGAGTTTTGTATTGTTCAAAATATTCGTTAATCTGTGTTACGATTGGAATAATTCTTTTAATATCTTTTTCAGATTTACTTGGAAATATTTTGGATAATATTTGTAACATTAATCGTTTTCAATTGTAATTGACATAAATTGTGAGTAAAATCTAACCAATTTTCAGTATTAAAACAAACATGATATTGGGATCGACTGATCTTATGATTTTTCTTGCATTTCATTTTTATTTCATTAAAATTAGTAACATGATTTTTAAAGTTTGCATAATATCAATCCTAATTACGACAATATTACTGTCTTCGGCAGCAGTTTCTCAAATCAATATTCAGTTCTATCCGAAAGTGAAAAGCGTTCCTGTAGCATCAATTTTAGCTGAGATGGACCGCATACTTAATGATTCCATTTTCTCCGACTGTTTTATTGGTGTGAAAATAATTCAGCTTCCCGACGGAAATATTTTATATAAGCGAAATAGCCATAAGCTCTTTCATCCTGCATCAAATCTGAAATTACTCACAAGTGCCGCCGCAATCAATGTATTTAAGACGGATTTCCATTTCAGAACCAAAGTTTACACTGATCATAATATCTCTAATGGAATTCTTCATGGAAATTTGTACATCAAAGGCAGTGGAGATCCGCTTGTCACGATAGGCGATCTTGATTCGCTTGCATCTCTTATCAAGACCAAAGGGATTACAACGATTAAAGGAGATATCATTGGAGACATAAGTTATTTTGATAGTGTTTATTGGGGACGTGGATGGATGTGGGATGACGAGCCATCAGCATATTACCCGTTTATATCACCATTGAGTGTAAATGATAATTCTGTTAAAATATTTATCAAACCCGGTCATAAAATCGGTGATACAGTTTCGATTACTGCCGAACCAATCAGCTCGTACTATGAGATTAGCAATAATGGAATGGTTTCCACAGATTCATTATTTCCGGATTTGTTCGTCACCAGACAAAGAGACGGGAATAAAATAATTGTCAATGGTAAGATGTCTCCTAATGATCTAATAAAAGAGTTCTCTATCAGTTTATGGAAACCCGAGTTAGCATTTCTTCATTTACTTAGAGAACACTTGAATTTAGATAGCATCAATGTAAATGGAAAGGTGCGGTTAGGTCAAATTCAGGGTAAAATTCAACTTGCAGAAATATCTCGCCCAATTGATTCGGTTATTCATCGCATGAACAAGGTGAGCGATAATCTCGCCGCCGAGAATATACTTAAAGTGTTAGGTGCAGAAAAATATGGGACACCCGGTACCTCTTTAAATGGTCTGATGGTACTTAAAGAATATTTGTATGGTTTGGATATCGATACAAGTAAAATAATTTTGGCCGACGGATCGGGTGTTTCGTGGTATAATGAAATCTCCCCTCATGTAATTACGAAACTTATGCAACATCAATACAAGAATAAAGCAACCTTCCAACGCTTTTATGAAAGTCTTGCTATTGCCGGTGTTGACGGCACTTTAAAAAATCGCATGAGAAACACTCAAGCTGCAAATAATGTAAGAGCGAAAACTGGCTCATTAAATGGCGTGAGTGGAATATCGGGATATGTCACCACGGCGAATGGGAAGATGCTCGCATTCAGCATACTTTGCAATCACTATTCTGGAGAGATTGGTAAACTCCGAGACGCACAGGATAAAATATTGGAGTTGCTTGCAAAATCAAAAATTAAATAAAAATAAATCCCGTCGACAATATTGTAAACGGGATTTCGATTGGAGTTCCTAATCCACTAGTCAATTACTCATTCGAAGTGATAACGATATCACCACCCGAGGTTTCCAATCTAATCAAATTTCCGCCGCCATTTATTTTGCCTTTCATCGAACCGTCCTTTATTTTACCACTATACTCTATGTCGCAGCTGACATCTCCGCCTGATGCTTCTGCTCTGACATCTGCTGAAATCGTTTTCGGAAGTTCTACTGAAATATTACCGCCGGAAGTTGAAAGATCAATCCCTTGATTATCTTTTAGCGATGCCCTGATGTTACCTCCTGAAGTTGAAGCGTTAACCTTTCCAGTGCTTCCTCTGATCTCGATATTTCCTCCGGATGTTTCCATACGAAGTGAGCCATCTACAGATTCTGCATACATATTCCCACCGGATGTCTCCAGATCAAATTCACCTTTTGCTTTTCGAACGTCAACATTTCCCCCGGAGGTCGATAATTTCACATTTCCTTCGATATCGGTTATATCAAGATTGCCTCCTGATGTTTCACCGTTGATTTGACCTTTCACATTTTGGATCTCGATGTTCCCACCAGAGGTGTTAAGATTGAGATTGAACGATTTAGGAACTTGTATCTCGAATTGAATGTCAAGCCAATTATTATTGAAGAAACGAAAACGGGAGTGCTTCGTCTTACCTTTTACTTTAACAGTGTTGCCCTCTTGATCAAATGTAACATCAAACCTTCTGAGCTGTTCGTCAGAACCGCGGGCAATAACACGAACACTCACCTCATTTACTTCAGATCCTATGATCGAGACATTGCCAACATCAGCATCAATAATTAAATTACCATTAGATTGAACTGGAAAAGTCTTTTCAACCATTTTGTCGCTATCACCAAAATATGTTTCCTTATATTCGGTTGATCGGGATTTTATGGAAAGACCAATCATGGTTGCAGCAAAAATAATTGCAAGAACAACAAGTATTAGAAGACGTGAACTCACACTAAAAGGTTTTGCCATTTTAAGCTCCTTTCGAAACGACATAATATTTTTTATAATGTTAGACGTTTTTACTTTGAAAAGGTTACATTAAATTTGGATTGCTAATAAAAAAGGTTTTTGTTAGATTCACTTCGTCAATAATATCAATAAAACATAATGAACTATCTTATTCGTATCGTTTTTCTAGTTATGCTCATCGTAGGATGTGGAAAAGAACAACCCAAACCCCAAACGGTCACCCAGGATGTACAAAAACCTCGACAGAATGTCCCCCAATTTGATGGTAATAGCGCTTTTGCCTTTCTAAAGAAACAAACAGATTTTGGCTCACGCTCACCCGGCAGCCCTGCGCATGAGAAATGTCTCAGATATTTACAGACCGAAATGCAAAAATATGCAGATGCGGTAAGTCCCCAAACATTTTCACATGTTGGTTATGATGGCAAGAATATAATTATGACAAACTTGATTTCTTCATTTAACCTGAAAGCAACAACCCGAATTTTATTCTTAGCTCATTGGGATTCAAGGCCCAGAGCCGATCAAGATCCCGACTTCAAAAAAAGAAATCAGTCTATCCTTGGGGCAAACGATGGTGCAAGCGGTGTTGCAGTACTCTTAGAAATTGCACAACATCTCAAGTCGAACCCACCCAATGTCGGTATCGATATACTCTTTACAGATGGTGAAGATTACGGTAAAGAGGGTGATAATCAAAATTACCTTCTTGGAGCAAAACATTTTGCAAAAAATTTGCCGTCGGGATTTAAACCAGCTTTTGGTATTCTTCTGGATATGGTTGGAGATGTGCAGCTCGAAATCGCCAAAGAAAAATATTCTTTGCAGTATGCTCCGGATATAGTAGAACTCGTCTGGTCAACTGCGAAAGAATTAGGTGTCGATCAATTCACGAGCGATACACAGGGCTGGGTTATGGATGATCATCTGCCATTCAATGAAGTTGGAATCAAAACAATTGACCTTATCGACTTTCATTATCCGGATGAAACGAATCGTTACTGGCACACAACACAAGATACTCCTGATAAATGCAGCCCGGAAAGTCTTGAGGCAGTCGGAAAAGTGCTGATGTATGTTATCTATCAGTATCCAGCATAAATATGATGAAAACATACATTGAAATTTCTATCTCTGCTGATGAATCCCAGCGTGAGTTGCTCATTCCCACGATGGTCGAGTTAGGTTGTGAAGGATTTCAAGAGATCGATCACGCTCTATTATGTTACGTCGATAAAATCCGGTGGACAAATGAGAGGAATGAATTATTCAAGGAACAATTAAAGAAGATACTTCAGACAATTTCAGTGAATGCATCAATTCAATTCCGTGAGATTATAGAAGAGAACTGGAACGAGCAATGGGAGCGATCTATCCAACCCATTGAAGTTGGAAACAAACTTGTCATCAAACCATCATGGTGTAATTATGAGAATAAAAACAACAGAATTGTCATTCAGATCGATCCGAAAATGTCATTCGGTACGGGATACCATGAGACCACAAGATTAACTTTAAGATTGCTCGAAAAATATCTACATATTGGATTTTCGATGTTGGATGTTGGTACTGGAACAGGGATTCTAGCAATTGCTGCAATAAAACTCGGTGCAACGTCAGCGGTGGGAATTGATAATGATGAATGGTCGATTGAGAATGCGCGAGAGAATGTCATAATCAATCATGTCGAAGATAAAGTTGATATTTCCACAAAGACACTTCAAGAATTTCCCGGTTCATCCTTTGATATCATCACCGCTAATCTCACACTCAACACAAATATCGATTTATTAAGTGGTTTCAAACGTCTCCTTCAAAAAAGCGGTGTACTCCTTCTCTCAGGATTACTCGCTTCTGATAAGGATAAAATGATGTATGCTATGCAATCCAATATATTCGATGTTACTGAAATTATATCTGAGAACGAATGGATTGCAATTGCTGCCAATAAATAATCATGAGAGTCGCATCGATTGATATTGGTACGAACGCTGTTCTCCTCTTAATCGCCGATATCGATGATAATGGTGCCATTAAACCGGTTGAGCATCGGCAGCGGTTCCCCCGACTTGGAAAAGAAGTTGATAATAAATATATCATCTCCCCTTCAGCATTTGAAACCGTTGCTAATGTATTGAATGAATATAAGAATCTTTCACAGAAGTATGAAGTAGGTAATATTGTTGCTTGTGCCACCAGCGCCGTCAGAGACTCATCGAACAAGAATGAATTTGTTAATCATCTGAAAGATGCAACGGGCATACATGTTGAAGTCATCAGCGGTGAAGATGAAGCATTAATAACATACAAAGGAGCGATAAGCGGTTTAACAAAACAAAGTAAACGAATCGTTGTTCTCGATATTGGAGGTGGAAGTACAGAATTCTCATTCAGGCGGGATAACGATTTTGTAACTCATAGTTTGCAAATCGGTGCAGTCAGATTAACAGAGCGATATTTTAAACACAATCCACCAATAGATGAAGAAATTCAACTTACGAATGCAGCGATTTTAAGTGAGTTTCTTCGCGTGGGTGTCATTGATTTTTCCAGCTATATTTTCGTCGGTGTTGCTGGCACGGTAACAACACTTGCCTGCCTTGACCAGAATTTAATTGAATTTGATGTCAATCGAGTAAGCGGTTATAAACTTACCTACGAGTGTGTTGATGGGTGGTCTAATAAATTCATCAGTATGACATCCTTACAAATCCGATCGCTTTCGAATACAACTGAAGGGAGGGCTGATATTTTGCCTGCAGGTGTTTTAATTCTTCTAAATTTTATGAAGCATTTTAACTTTAAAGAAATCCTTGTTAGTGAACGTGGGCTAAGATATGGAATGGCATTCCGTGAATGGGAAAAACAGAATAAGTTAATGGGTGGTGATTAGTATTTTATTTCTGACATCTAATATTGAAAACCACATAAATCTATTTGATTATTTTTCCAATCCGGTTCACGATCTCTTCTAAAACTGCAACCGTATATTCTATGTCTTCTTTAGTCGTTGCCCGACCGAATGAAAATCTAATGGTTGCCTGGGATGTATCCTCGTCCCGCCCCATTGCCATCAAAACGTGCGATGGTTTAATACTGCCCGAAGTACAAGCAGAGCCGCTTGAGACTGCAATACCTGCAAGATCGAGACTCATAAGCAGCGCTTCACCATCGATATTTATTTTCTGACTGTCAAATGAAATGCTTAAAATATTCTGTAAACTTTCGGTTGGATGTCCGTTGATAAAGATATACGGAAATCGTTCAACCAACATCTCACTCATATTTTTCTTCATCTCTCGCATCCTCAGATTTTCCGATTTTCTATTTTCGCAAATCAAATCAGCAGCTTTTGCAAAACCGACCGCATAGGCAATATTCTCCGTACCAGCCCTTTTCCCTCTTTCCTGCCCGCCACCATGGATGAATTTTTCAATCTCAACCCCTTGGCGTACGTAAAGAAGACCGATACCTTTTGGTCCATAAATTTTATGAGCTGAAAGTGAAAGTAAATCAATCCCAAGTTCATCAACATTTACAGGTATTTTACCAAATGCTTGCACCGCATCGGTATGAAATATTATTTGATTCCTTTTAGCAATTGCGACCATTTCACTTATTGGATTGATCGTTCCAACTTCATTGTTTGCCAGTATCAATGAAATTAAAGCGGTTTCTGGAGTTATCGTCTCATAAACATCGTCAGGATTTATCATTCCATAACCATCAACATCAAGGTATGATACATGAAATCCTTTTCCTTCTAAGTACTCACATGTTTCTAAAGTTGCATGATGTTCCGCTTTACATGTAATAATGTGGTATTTTCCCTCACGTCGCATCTTTGAAGAAACACCTTTCAAAGCAAAGTTCGTCGCCTCAGTTCCGCTGCTTGTGAAAAAGATTTCAGACGATTTTGCACCCAAGAGTTTTGCTAATTTGTCCCGGCTTTCATCAAGTGCCGCTCTTGTTTCTCTCCCATATGAATGGATTGAAGAAGGATTCCCAAACTTCTCTGAAATAAATGGTTTCATCACCTCATACACTCGAGGGTCGACCTGTGTCGTGGCGGCGTTATCAAGATATATTTTTTTCATAATGGAAAATATAACTGTATTTTATTAGTTCTACAAATAAAAAACCCTTGTAGTTTAGGCAACAAGGGCTGAATTCCATAAATGTATTTTCTATTTTTCAATCTTCCGGTGGTCTTTCCAGTTTCTCCTGTCGCATCTCCTGCATTGCATCTCTAACTTGTCGTCCAAAATCTCTTTCGAACACAATGAATTTACCGAATTGTTCCGGTGTTAATAACTTCCGAAGCTCATCTTGAAATCTTTGCCTCTCAGCAAAAATATCTTTATCAATATTCATTGTCGCATCCGATAATTTTACCAACTCGGTCGGATCACTTTTCTCGCGGATGTTTTTCTCAATCTCATCGAGTAGATCGTTTCGCTTTTGCATCAATTCATGTGTTTTATCTTCATGAACACTCTGCTTTGCGAAAAAACGAACTGCTTCCTCTTCATTAAGCTTAAGTACTTCAATCAACCGCATCTTTCTAAATTTATCCAATCGTTCGGGTCTTTGTCTCTGTTGACCTTCAAATCCACGGCGACGCTGTGCAATGCTTTCTTCCTGATATGTCAATATTGAAATCAATAATATCAGACCTAAAATATATTTCATTGTTCACCTCATTTAATTTTGATTTTATTTTTAATCTTATGATGGATCCAATTTCTTTTCCAAAATAGATACAATGTTATTTGCCTCTTGTTCGCTGATGCTATCTAAGAGGGATTCGTAATCAAACTCGCTCTCTGTTGAATAATTTCCTACTTGAATGATATTTTTCAGAATAACCTTATCATCGCCAGAAACGATTGAGCCATTATTCGATATTTGATCTCCAATTACACCAACTATTGATTGCTGTTCAACATAATATTGTAATTCATCCTGAGGTAATTGTGCAAGTGCCGATTGCACGGTTTGATTTGTCTCTAAAGGTGCCGTATTAAAATACTTAAAAGAGAATATGATCAATGCGATGGCCGCCGCCATCGGTAATGCAAATCGTACTGCCCAAGCGGGTAAATATTTTACCCTTCGATCCTCCAAACGCTGTTGTATTTTTGGAATGATATTAATCCAGTATGCATCAGACGGAGTCCAATGTTTTTCATCTTTAACTAATTCAAAAAAGGAAGATAGCCCCTCCGCTTCGGATCTACACAATTCACAAACTGCAAGATGATCGCGAACATCACGATATTCTTGTTGAGATACTTTTCCCCTGAGATAATCAGCGAGGGTATATTTAACATCAGTACATGTCATGTATCATATTCCTTCCGAACATATTTTGCAAGCTTCTTCACTGCCTGAAAATAATTTGCCTTAGTTCCGCCAACCGACTTCTTTAAAATCTTCGCCAGCTCTTCGTATGGTATCTCGTCATAATATCGCATCGTAAACACAACTCTTTGTTTTGCCGGTAGCTTCTGTATCGCTTTTTCTAAAATTGTTTTATATTCCTGCCGTTGAATCGGATCATCAGCTCGGAAATCACTCGGCGGTATGCCTTCCCACAATTCATCATAGGGAAGAAATTCCTTTATTCGTTTTTTCCGAATCGCGTTGAGTGAAACATTGACTGCAATCCGATACAGCCACGTATAAAAATTTGCATCACCACGAAAATATTTTAATCCTTCATATGCTCTGATAAACACATCCTGAACAACATCATTAGCATCCACGTGTGTGCCGACAGTTCTTCGGGCAATCCAATATATTCTTTCTTGATAACGCCTAATAAGTTCATTGAAACCTGAAACATCACTATTTTTAAAGGATTCGATTAACTCAGCGTCCGTTTTTTCTCTCATTATTTCAAGATTTTACTAATAATTAGATTGCCAAATGTTTTAAAAGTTTAATGAAAATGATCTGGAAAAACAAAGTTGGCAAGAAAATGGACAGCCACCGATGTTCGATGGCTGTCCATGAAATGATGATTACTTAACCAGTATTCCTTTTTTAAGGCGACTGGATAAATTTATCTAAGCAGCAGCATCTTCTTGACTGAATTGAAGGTTGATGTTTGTATACCATCTTCATCAATCCCACGTGCCGCGATGCGATAGAAGTATACACCCGATGCAAGACTACTCGCATCGAATTCTGCTTCTTGTAATCCGCTATCCATCAGCTCGTTATCCAATACCTTTACAAGCTCCTGTCCGAGTATGTTATATACTCTCAATGAAACAAATGCTTCTTCTGGCAATTCAAACTCAATGATGGTTGTTGGATTAAATGGATTTGGGTAGTTCTGTTTAAGGCTGTACACTGTCGGCAGTTCTTCTCCATCTTCATAATCTTCTCCATCATAAACAGCTGGTGTGGTAATTGAACCAGGCACTGCAGCACCTGATGGTCCTTGGATCGTTGCAAAGTCCATCTTCGTTATCTTGCCACCGTCACTTGTGCCTGTTAGTACTACACAACAATCCTCTGGACGAACTGCAACATTATACGCAATATCGTTCTTATGACCAGGACCATTATATATACCACCTTTTATCCAACTCATGAGACCTGTCGCTGCATCAATCTTGAGTGTCACGTAGTCCAATTTCCTACCCGCACCCAGATCACAGCTGCCTGTTACAAATACGGCTTTCTCAGCATCACAAACTACAACAGATCGAGCGATATCATTCTTCCTGATTCCATCGTATCGATTTTCGGTTGCCCATAGTGGCGCACCTGTAAGTCCATCATATTTCAATGTCGCATAATCGAGTTTCGTATCTTTGTTCGTGCTTGCTCCAGTGACGTAGACATCGCTATTTGCATCCAGTGCAAGGTCATAACCGAAGTCTTTCTTCTTTATCTCATCATATCTTGCAACCCAGCGTTGTGCACCAGCAGCAGAGTATTTCACTGTTGCATAATCGTAGCTCGTTCCTTCACCTTCACTTGCACCTGTAACATATACACTTCCCTGTGCATCTGTCTTGATGGCGAATGCATAATCCTTCTTCGAAGGTGGTCCATCATAGCGATTTATCCAGATAGGAACACCAATCAGTCCTAGATTGTATTTAATGGTGACGTAATCTGGTTTTGTCGCTCCGCCATCGCTCTCGCCTGTAACAACTGGGGAGCCAGAAACATCAACATCGATAGCGTATCCTTTGTCAACTTTCGAGCCGGGTCCATTGTAAATCTGTACTACACCCAACTGTGCACCGGTGAAGGCATTGTAAGCAAGTGTGATCAAATTGGACTTCGCCGCTTTACCACCGTAGGTCTCGCCGGTGACATATACTATTGAACCTTCATCGTTCAACGCAATAGCATATCCAGCGTCTTTACCTGCCTCCGTGGAGGTATAGCGTGCTGACCAGATGGAATCACCGTTGACATTGTACTTAATAGTAAAGATATCCATCTTAGTACTACCACCATCACTTTCACCAGTAACGTATACATTGCCAGAGTCATCGATGGTTAGTGCGTACGCTTTATCGTCCTTTTTTAAAGGTCCATTGTTGTAACGCTTGGACCAAAGTAATCTGCCATTCACGTCATACTTGTTCGTGATGTAGTCGTACTTGGTGCCGTATCCATCGCTGTATCCGCAGATGTAAATATCACCATTATCACGGATAGCAAGATTACGAGTCATGAGTTTTGCATCCGTTGGAATCTTAAAGCCCATTCCCTCTTTCTTCTTGTCGAATCGATGTGTCCATGGTGGGCAATCGTACGGAATCCTATAATTACCAAAGTTCGGAACTACAGTCTGTTCGCGTAAACCACGCACCTCTTGGCCATCGCCAAGGTAGATCAAGTGTGAAAAGATTGGGTACATTTGCCCCCACTGTTCTTGTACGTCTTCCTGAATCTCGTAGGAACCCGAGGGTAAATTGGTGAACTCGTACCAACCAGTGTCGTTTGTAACAGTGCTTCCGGAAGCAGCTCCACTTATCCGTATCGTCCAACCAGAAACAGATGGTTCACCTCTGTCCCAAATTCCGTTGTGGTCACTGTCCTTCCATTTGTATCCGCTGATGCTACCAAATGGGTTTGGTGTATGGCTCGCCTGTGAGATGTTTACCCCCGTTGGAAGATTGTTTTCGTCAACAAGTGCTACAATGAACGGGTCCTCGTACGTTTCACCTTGTGCGGGCGGTTTGTGTGTGATCGTTGTGTGCATGTGTTTCGGTGCACCGTTGTGCAAGATCATCCCACCCGCTTCGATTTCGAAGAAGACATCGAAGAAGCTTGATGCTGTTCCACTCGATGTGAACGGGGGCAAATCGAGAATGCCTACTGTTGCGTTTGCATTTTCTTCTATCTGACCAAGAGTCCGCTGGAATGGATGCTTTGCAACATCGCGCAGTCTGAGTATTACAGGTCCCATTACAGTGCTTGTACCAGTCAGATTCATTAATACGATTTCGGTCGACACCTGATCGAGTCCATCACCATCAGTGTCAGTCGCTTCGCCAAGAGTTCCAACGTATACATCGACTGTCGTCGGTCCGCGAAGTTGAACAACCTCTGATGTTTGATCGGGATAGATGATCTGAACCGACGCTTTCGTGTTCGGGAAAACATCGATTTCTATAATCGGATTCGGTGTGTGCCGTGCACTGATCAGCGTAAAACCGGTTGGATTTCCGAGTGAATCGACCAGGGCTATCGGGTCAGGCCAAGTCTGATACGTTTCGCCCTGTGCCGGTGGTTTATGCGAGATGGTTGCTTGCATACGAGCAGGAGTTGCCCCGTACATCTTCATTCCAGCAACCTCGACCTCGAAGAACACGTCGAAAAAGCTCGACGCTGTACCTGCTGCTGTAAACGGTGGAATATCCAACGTCCCCGCAGTGGCGTTCGCATGTTCTTCAATCTCTCCCCACGTATGAGATCGTGGAGCTAACGTAACCTTTACAGGTCCTCCCATACTCGTTCCAATCAAACTCATCGACACCATTTCAGAAAATACTTCATCCCGCCCATTCCCGTCATAGTCGTACGCAGACCCGTCGGGAGGAATGAAGACGTTAACTGTGGTCGGACCTGTCAGGTTGATGGTTTCCGTCATCTGATTTGGGTACAATATAGTCATCTGTGCCATCGTATGGGTGAAGACGTCAACCTCAGGATTGCGAACAAGAAAAACTGGGATGGAACGCGAGGCATGATGCCAGTTTTGACCTCCGTCCATAGATAATTCTGTAAAGATATCGAAGAAGCTGCTGAAGGTATAGCCGTAGCCGGATAGTCTTTCATCATTAAGCTTTCCCAACGATGCTTTGGATGGACTTTCGCGGATCATTATTCCTCCAGGTAAGCCGCCGCCCGAAATATCCATCGAGAGCATCTCAGTGTCGAAGAATCTTGCAGGGGGAACATCAATAGCATTCGTCACTCGAACTGTATTGTTGCCCGCTGTGGTTACAGGGCTCCAGGTCGCGCCGCCGTCCATTGTCATATCAAATCGTACCTCATCACCGAAAGCATGAATCTGGTTTCCGCCGGGTGGAGGCAGCGGCATTCCCATCGTGTAACGGTTAAAGTTGAAACTCCGTATCCACACGTTGCTCGTATACACGATGGTGTCAGCACTATTGTTGGTGTACATAGCATCCAGTGGAGGAGGCGGAAAGAGTTCTTGGTAGAAGTGACACTCCGGTGGATACGAAAATGTGAGTGTTCCCGATCCAGCCGCGGGCCACCATGTGCCACCACCATCTACGCTAACTTCGGTGAAGATGTCGAAGAAACTGTCGACACTGTACCTACCACCTTTAATAGCGGTGTGCTGTGTCCCAGTCGAAGCGAGCGTTGGGCTTTCACGCAACCTCACGACCCCGAGATCACCGCCAGCGATATCGAGTGCTATCACCTCGGTTGCGAATGTCTCGGTGTAATCCCCACTCGTCGTGTGATCGTATCGTACCATTGCGCTGACCGGAGCAGTTCTGAAACTGTACGTTGCCCCGCCATCGATTGATAGATAGCAATCCATTTGACAATCGATGGGATACCATTGGTTTCCTCCGAGCGGCGGCGGTGGACCGACCAGTGGTACTTGTCGAAAGACGACATCCTTAATGACGATGCCGTTCGCGTACAACTGCCAGTAATCAGGATTACTGTACCTCCCGTTCGTCGGCAGATAATTCGTTGGGACATAGTACTGTGGTATGGCGGCTATTATTAGCTCTGTGCCAATTGCGAACAGCACAAAGAAACAACATAATACAGTAATCACTTTCCTGCTGTTTGCAAAGAAGAAAGTGATTCTGCGTAGATATTGCAAAATATTCATAACTCCTCCTTTAGAGTTATTAGTGATTAATGTGTGAATTAGTGAAAATATTTTAAATAATTATCTTATCAATAACATCTTTTTTACATTCAAGTATGTACCTGTATATATTTTGTATATATAAATTCCGCTTGGTAGTTTCCTCGCATCAAATTCAACAGATTTGTATCCCGCATTCTGATATCCGTCCACAAGTGTTACCACTTCCTGCCCGAGCACGTTATGCACCTTCAATGTTACCCAGCTATCAACGGGCAGCGAATAACGAATAATCGTGGTTGGATTGAACGGGTTGGGATAGTTCTGCTCAAGTATAATATGCACAGGGACATTATTTTGTTCATCTTTAACCTTGACTGTTGGATCATAACAGGTGCTTTGATAAGCTGTTGACTTAAAAGTACCTGCTCCACTTCCACCATAAGTAAATGAAGCCGTACCGATGAAGTAGAGTGATTCCGGTGTAAAAAATGTATATTGTCTATATACAAAAACATGATAAGTTCCAGGCAGCAGACCTGTGAGGGAGACGGAGAAATCGAAAGTGCACATACAGTTGCAGTATGCAGTTGCCGTATCGTGTTCAAGCACGATGATGGAATCATTCGAGATATTCGTGCTTGTTACAACTCTGATACAGCAGTTCTCCTCAGCCCCAACGTTCCATACTTTTACGGTGTCGTTGATTATCTGCACATAGACTGAATCTTTTCCTTCAAATGCAAATGTGCAGCAGTGTATAATTACAAAAAGACAAAATAGTTTCTTCATGTTAACCTCCATTGAAAAAAACAATTGATTCTTTTCAAATGGGCAGCCGTCATACAGAGATGGCTGCCCATGTTTTACATTATTTAATTAGGATAAATTTCTTCACATCAATAAATGAACCTGCATTTAATTTATAAGTGTATATTCCGCTCGGCAAGTTCCGAGCATTGAACTGAACACTGTATACTCCTGCTTGTTTCACCTCATCCACTAGCGTTGCCACTTCTTGTCCAAGAATGTTGAAGACTTTTATGGTAACCAAACTATTAACAGGTAACTGATAACGTATAGTGGTTGTCGGGTTGAAGGGATTGGGGTAGTTTTGCTCCAGTTTAGTATTCGTGGGTACATTATTTTGTTCATCTTTAACCTTGACTGTAGGATCATAACAAGCGCTTTGATAAGATTTTGCTGCAAACATCGAACCACTTCCTCCGTATGTAAACGATGTTGAGTCAATGAAATAAAGCGAATCAGGTGTGTGACCATGATCGAAAATTTTATATTTCCTATATATCAAGACACGGTAAAGTCCCTGGCTAATGCCAATCAGTGTCGCACACAAATCAAAATTACACATACAGCGACAATAGCTAGTGGATGTATCTTTTTCGATGACTGTAATGGAATCGTTGACAATAGTTATCTCATGAATGAATGCAACACAGCAGTTCTCCTCAACCCCAACGTTCCATACTTTTACGGTGTCGTTGATTATCTGCACATAGACTGAGTCCTTTCCTGCGAATGCTAATGTACAGCAATGTATAATTATAAAAAGACAAAATAGTTTCTTCATGTTAACCTCCATTGGTTATTCTACGAATTTCACTCTTGGTATTACTAAAACCTACATTTAATTTTATAACTTTTGTTTGTGATCGATTGAATTAATTTCATACGTTGTTTATAAAAGGACAAAGGACAGTCACGCTTCCTTTTCAACTGTCCTTTGCCGTTTTCATACTAATGTTCTATTATTATATCACTCTTATACTCACCTTAATAGCACCATCTTCTTAAATTGTGTAAATGAGCCAGCAGTGATCTGATAAGTATATATACCGCTTGGTAGTTTACTCGCATCAAATTCAACAGACTTGTATCCCGCATTCTGATATCTATCCACAAGTGTTACCACTTGCTGCCCAAGCACGTTATACACCTTCAATGTTACCCAGCTATCAATGGGTAGCGAATAACGAATAATCGTACTAGGATTGAATGGATTAGGATAATTCTGCTCAATCGCAAACTGATTCGGGATTATGGTTTTCAGATTATTGATGCCAAAATCAGGTGGTGACGGAGGAAGCTCACCCGTCGGAACTATCTTAATTTTACTCAATGATATAAGCGAACCTGAAGAAGAAAGCACTAACTTACCTCCGGCACTAACCTTCACCCAATATGCTTTGCCCGGGTAAATCGTATCGACAATTTGATATGTAGAACCATCGTACCCAAAGAAATCGGAAGTAACTATACCATCCGGTATCGAGAATATATCGCAAGTACACACTGGTGCTGATGCTGAGCCAATCATGTTCCAACCTGCAACGACATCAACCGTTTCAGGATCACACCAATAGCCGGTCATATGTACATGACCGGTATCGTCGAACTTAAACCAGTAGCCCGGTCCAACATCAAGCGTTTCTTTTGGAACATAAGTCCCAATGTATGTAAATGCATCTGAGACCGCTGTTGGGAATAGCACGACTTTCCTGAAATCATTTACCTTAAGCGGAACCGATAGCATATTCCATCCACCATCGAAATTGATTGATAACGAGTCGAGTGGTGAACCGAATGATACCTTTGTTGTAGGCACCAATAGAAGATCACTGTTTAGAACTGTCAACACATGCGCACCAAACTGGTCGACTGTATTAACAGGTAGCTGGAAAGCTCGCTTTGGTGTAATCTCGTATGCTACATAGTGAGTCACAGTGTCATACATCTGCTCCATGTTCTTCCTCGCTGGTGTGAGGAAATACTTGGGTTTGAGAATATCGATATGCTCACCCAATCCCATATAGTCATCGAATTGATCCCACAGCCAAATTGGGCTTGGGAACTCCACAGGATCCATTATCCGATATGCCTTGTAATGGTCTAAGCTCTCAGGCGGAGCGTGTCCGTTCCACAGCTTTTGGGTAGGAACTAACAAGTATTTTACGGAATCAATATTAACTGATTTTGATTCGAATTGATTGATGTATTGGACCGTAAGAAATGTTTTATTTCCTTCTGCCCGATACCATGTTAGATGATTATTTGGTTTCGTGATTTTAAATGTGTCGATCCCATGAATCTTCTTAACCGGATTCGAAAGTAAATCGATCCCAATCAATTGGACGCTATCTGTCATAAACTGGTCTTGAACTCTGACATTTCTGTCGAACTGTTGTGGTACAATTCTCCAGCTCTTGAAGTGATCTTTATGGAAGTCAGCAATCGGAATTTTCTGATTGGCAAAATCGAATCCAGTCACATCTTGACCTACAAGCAAGTTAATGACATGTGTCCCGGGAGGAATCGGAGCCGGAGCTGTTTGTGTCCAACCCGCCTGCTGGACTTCGTTGACTGTGTAAACACCAGCTTTCAAGTTGATGAAACTGTATGCACCACCTGCGCCGGTGACCGTTACACCAGGGGTAGGTCCTGCGAGGTTGATGGTCCATCCGGGCAATCCCGGTTCGCCGGGATCTTTTACACCGTCACCGTCGAGATCATTAAACTTTATCCCACCGATAGAGCCTAACGTATCAATCGAGAAGTAAGATAGCTTCCAACTTGGTGCAAGAACATATTTGCTATCAAGAGTATATAGTTCATGTGCCCCAAACTGATCAATGGTATTGAAATATTCTGTTGAATAGTACGAAGGTGGAAATATTTCATATGCCACGTAGTGAGTGACAGAATCATACATCATCGTTAGTTCATTGTTCTTTATTGTCGGTGTGAGGAAGAACCTTGGGACGAGTGAGTCGATATATTCATTTTGTCCGAAGATAACGTCGATCTGATCTTTTAAAATAATCGGATCCTTGAATCCTTTGCCGTCGGTAATCTCGTACGCTTTGTAGTGGTCTAAACTATCCCACGGACCGTGCGGGAGCTTCTGTGTAGGAACCAGTAGATACCGCACCGAATCTATAGAAACGGCAGTCGATTCAAACTGGTTCTTGTATGTAACATTCATCAGGGCAGGTTTCCCTTCAGCTTGATACCACGTGAGATGATCGGAACTGTCCACGATATTGAAGACGGATGTTCCGTGCGTCTTCTTGACTGGATTCGACAGGTAGTCGATTCCGGTCAGATGCAGCATGTCGATCATGAACTGATCTTGTGCTTTGACAGTTATTGAGAAGTTCTCTCGTGCAGTCCGCCACGTCTTGTAGTGGTTCCTACCAGTGTCAGGAGGAGGCGGTATTGGCACACAGTTGCCGAAATCGAGCCCTATCACTGTCTGTCCTGATAATAACACCACACCGTATGTACCGGGAGGAGGAGGCCTCGTTTGTGTCCATCCGGGTTGGAGGACTTCACTCACGGTGTAATTGCCAGGAGGCAATCCGGTGAAGGTGTATGCCCCACCAGCACCCGTGATCACTGAGCTAACTTTAGGACCCGCTAAATTGATGGTCCAGCCAGCAAGTCCCGGCTCACCTTGATCCCACTGACCATCACAATCGAGGTCATTGAACTTGCTGCCCCCGATCGAACCTGACGTATCAGGTGGAAGGAACTTTGCACTCGGAACCAATAAGAACATACTCTGTATAATCGTCAAATAATGTTCGCCAAACTGATCATGGGTCATGTACTCCCAAGGTGGAGGAGAGATCAATCTGGGGGGAAAAATCTGATAAGCCACGTAGTGCGTAACAGAATCATACAATTGCGATTCCATATTTTTCACCGCTGGTGTTAGAAAGAAAGTTGGTACAAGCGAATCTATATTCTCAGGTATTCCATAACGAACATCGAACTGATCATTCAGCATAATCGGATCTTTGAATCCTTTGGCGTTTGTGATGCGGTATGCCTTGTAATGATCCATATTCAATGGTGGGGGGTGCCCCTGCTTTTGAGTCGGTACCAGTAAAAATTCCACTTGACTAATGGAAACCGCCGTGGATTCAAATTGATTCTTATAGGACAAGTTAATTGATGTATCTCTGCCTAGAGCCCGATACCAAGTCAAGTGATGATCAGGGTTAATGATCGGAAATGGTTGACTTTGATGAACCTTCAAGGTTGGATTAGATAGATATTCTATCGATACCAGCATAAGAGAATCTTTCATAAACTGATCCTGAACCAAGACATGTTTCTGAACAGGCAACGGTTGAGTCATCCAAGTTTTATAGTGATTCTGATTAGCTCCAAGTTGAGCAAATAATGATTGTGGAACCATTAAAGCACCTATCATAACAACCAACACTAACATTCTTATTAAATCTCTTGGATTGTTGATGAAGGTACGAACTAAAGTTATAGAGTATTTCATATAACCTCCATTGGTTATTAATTGTTTATTAAATGTGAATTAGTTTTACTTATAAATTGCATTTATGGAAAGGTAAAACTGGCGGTAGGTACCGCAGTCTTTCTCACTGAATGTCGGAATGAAAGTGCTACACAGGAACCACTATATCCCCAAGCGCTTCCATGTCTGATTTTTCTGAATCACCAACGGCACACAAGGCAAACCGCCTTATTCACATTTCCAATCGACGAATGCTCAACTATGCTAATTATAACCGATTTAAATGGAAAAGTCAAGAAAAGTGAAAGGAAAATAATAAAATAAATCAACTAATTAATGAAGAAAAGTGGATACCTGTATCTTGTTTTATTACAGTAAGATAGGGGAATAAATTATTTGGGGTGTTGCGTCTATTTCCAGAATTACAGCAAATGTTTTAACTTTTTGTAAGTTTCTCTCATATCCTCGGAGATCATTTTTGTATCAGCAAGGATCGGCATAAAATTTGTGTCGCCGCTCCATCGAGGAACTATATGAAAATGTACGTGTTGATCGATACCCGCACCCGCCGTCCTTCCGATGTTTGATCCAATATTGAATCCTTCAGGATGCGATACGATTTGAATTGCTTTGATCATTTGTTTAATAAGTACCATGCTCTCAGTTGTTTCCTCATCTGATAAATCAATAATCGATGGTACATGACGATATGGTACGATCATCAAATGCCCGCTGTTGTATGGATACAGGTTCATAATAACGAAACAAAAGATACCACGAATCAATATAAAGTTGTTTTCATCCTGCTGTTCTTTTGAAGCTTTACAGAACACACATTCTTCTATATCTTCTTTCACCTGAGAAAAGGACTCAATATATTTCGAGCGCCAGGGAGAATGTAATCTTTCCATACTTAATATTCGTTAATATCCGAATTGTTCCTTTGTAAAACTAAACGAAGCAACCTTAAATATTAGATTGCTTCGTTTTAAAATTGAACTTCTCATTTGATAAATTATGCTTCTTCTTCAACTTTATGTTTCGAGTGTTCGGCAATTATCTTATCAGAAACTTCACGAGGCATCTCTTCATAGTGATCGAATTTTTGCCTGTGAATTCCTCTCCCTTGCGACATCGAACGGAGAGTTGTGGAATACCGGAAAAGTTCCCTCAACGGCACAAGTGCCTTAATAATCTGGCGAGGACCCTCCGAGTCCATGCCTAAAATCTTTCCTCGCCGGCTCGATATATCGCCCATAACATCTCCCATATAATCTTCAGGTACCGTAACTTGTATTTCATAGATGGGCTCGAGAAGAATTGGTTTTGCTTCAATGAACCCTTTCTTGAACGACATCCTGCCGGCAATCTTAAACGAGTTTTCATCTGAATCAACATCGTGATATGAGCCATCGAATAAGGTCACTTTAACATCCACGACTTTATAGCCAGCGATAACTCCGGACTGCATTGATTCGATAATACCCTTCTCAACAGCGGGAACAAAACGACCCGGAACAACGCCTCCAACAATTGCATCTTCAAATTCAAATCCACCACCGCGCGGCAATGGTTCTAGCTTGATCCACACATGACCGAACTGCCCGCGACCACCGGATTGTTTTTTATGTTTATACTCAACCTCGTTGGCACGTCCGCGAATTGTTTCACGATATGCTATTTTCGGCTCGACCATATCAACCTCAACACCGTACTTTGCTTTTAGGCGTTTTACAATGATATCAAGATGAAGCTCACCCTGGCCACTGATAACCGTCTGCCGTATTTCTGGATCAACCTTTATTACAAAGGTTGTATCTTCTTCGTGTAAGCCATGTAAACCATTAGCAATCTTATCCTCGTCACCTTTAGCTTTTGCAACAATCGCCATGCTTATTACCGGCTCAGTAAATGGAATCGGGGGGAATGTAATAGATAGAGCTTTACTGCTTAATGTTTGGTTAGTATGTGTGTCTTTTAATTTTACAACAGCACCAATGTCTCCGGCCAAAATTTTACCCGCTTCTTTTCTTTCCTTTCCGTTCATCACAAATAACTGTGACATTCGCTCACTTTTGTTATTCGAATTATTGATTAAGTCCAGACCAGGTGTAATTGTCCCCGCATATACTCTGAAAAAAGAAAGCTCGCCGACGTGCGGCTCTGAAACGGTTTTAAAAACAAAAAATGCCGGTTTACCGTTAGCATCACACTTTAAATTAACCTGATTTCCATTACTTCCTCCGGTAAGAGTTGCAACGGCTGGCTCAACTTCAATTGGATTAGGGCAGAAATCGATAATAAAATCCATCAAAGAAGCAACACCGATATTATGTGAACCTGCAGAACAGAGAAGCGGGAATAATTTCCGTGTGCTGATACCATATTTTATTCCATCCTTAAGCTCTTTCTCGGTTAATGTTCCATTGTTGAAAAATATATCGAGCAGCTTTTCATCTGTTTCAGCAACCTGCTCGATGAGCTGCTCACGCATGGCATCAACTTTAGATTTCAATTCTGTCGGAATATCTGCCTCTGTATATTTTCCTTTTCCATCGCGTGTAAATTTTAATACCTTCATACGAAGGATATCGACTATCGATTCAAATGCTAATCCCTGATTGAGTGGAAATTGAATTGGGATAAGCTCGTGGGTAAACCTTTCTCTCGCGGCTGCGACAACCTTCTCAAAATCTGCATTCTCATTATCCAGTTTGTTGACAACGAAGATTGTGCTATTTTTGAAATCCTTTGCATATTGCCAAACAATTTCTGTCCCAACTTCAAGACCTTCAACTGCTTTCAGAAAAACAATCGCTGTGTCGGCAACACGTAAACCAGCTTTTACCTCACCTGTAAAATCAGTGTACCCGGGTGTATCGAGGATATTTAATTTTGTACCTTTCCAATCGCAAAATAGCAATGAGGTGTTGATAGAAATCCGGCGTTCGATCTCATCGGTATGATAATCGGACACTGTGTTGCCCTCTTCAACTTTCCCAAAACGAGTTGTAGTCCCTGCAGTAAACAGACATCCTTCGCCAAGAGACGTTTTCCCCGCACCTCCATGACCGATAAATGCAATATTACGAATACTTTCTGCAGAATATTCCTTCATAAATAAAAATTCTCCTTAACATGATATAAAGCATAAAACAACATTCAGAATGATTTAGTATTCAATCTTCGATCGATATCCATCCTGGGTAAACGCACACAGAATGCACCATCCTCCGATGTTGTGTATAATGAATTTATAGATAAAAACTTTTTATACTATTCTCGTAACCGAGCAATGAATGTACGCACACCTTTAAAGACCGCTGCAATCATACCGATGGATTCCATCACTGGTTCTTCAATTCTACTCTGTACCTGGCGCTCGAAGGAAACAATGCTGTCTGCAATTTCTTTCATCGATTGAATAGAACTTTTCGCCAGCTCAACTTGTTCGTCGATATTTTCTGTAACCCGACGGATTTTATCGGTAATGGCTTCAAGGTTGTTCAACACGGGAACTATTTTTGCACTTATCTCTTTAACGTCACTCTCAACAACGGTCAGAATATTCTTTACTCGCGACAGAAGTGTCAGCAAGTAAACGCAAAGGATCGTTAATGCGATGAATGCTATAATTTGAACCACAACAAGAAAATATTCCATTTTTATTTTTTACCTTTCTTGTTACGATGACTATTAAACATCTCGGTTTTTTTCGCTCTTATATGCATCGACTCCGGCTCGGAATGCTGCCTTTACTTTTCCACCCTCCGTAGTGGCACGTTCGCGAATTCCTGAAAGTACTTTCTCAGCATCATCGAGGATATGCTCGGCTTTTTCCTTTGTCTCCGTAACTAACTGCTCTGAACGACTTTTCCCTTGATTAATTAACTCCTTCCCTTTTGTAGTTGCAGCTTTTATGTATTCGTTAGCATCTTCTGCTAAGTTGCTCGCTTTCTTCTTTATATCGGAGCGCAACTCTTTCCCCGGTTTTGGGGCATACAATAATGCAATCACCGCGCCAATTACACCGCCAGCTAAGAATCCGATGATAAGTCCTTTAGCCATTCCATTTTTTTCTTCTGCCATAAATCCTCAAAAAAATATTTGGGAGTATCTAATAGTGAATTGTGAATTAAATTACCAATAATAAGTATAAAAATCAAGTATTTATACTTGGCTATAAAGAGTCGGCAGAACTCCATCCAGAAATATTGATTATAAAAATTGAAATCCGTTTGCATTTCATTCAAAGAAATTATATAATCAATTCACTATTCTATTATTTCATTTATTGTCATTAGGTCTATGTGGAAAACAACTGAAGGCAGCACGGGTAGATTAATCCAACTTTGTATCGGTTACTTTTTCCTTTATATATTTTTTCTTGTAGCATCTAAATATTTCACTGATTACGTCGTTCAAGGAATAGCCAATCCCGTTGTTTTGAAGGAAATGAAAACCCGGATGAGTGTTGAATTTCTCGTGTATAGCACGATCGGTGGAAATCTACTATGCCTTATAATCGTCTTTGCTTTTAGGTGGTACAAGCTGAAATCGAACAACTTCATCAAGTTCGCCGGGATGAATATTCCCTCGGAACTTCTCTATATCATTCCATCAGGAATTTGTACGGCAGTTGTTATACCAACTACAACCTTAATGTACACGCTTCCAATTACAGTGATGGTAGCTATGGTAATTATGCGCGGGAGTATTATTGTAATCAGCCGAATTGTTGATGCCATTCAAATCAGAAAAGGTATTTTGAAGAAGAAGGTTTATTTTCAAGAAGAGATGGGTGTCGTATTTGCTATACTTGCGGTCGGCGTTCAATTATTTTTTGAAAGAGGAAATGCACAATTTGATTTTATTAGTTATACTCCTGCAGTTGTCATCCTTTCAAGTTACATAATCGCATATTTCATTCGTTTATATATCATGAATTATTATAGAAACACACGTGCCAAAGGAGTACCACAGGACAACAAGGGATTTTTTTCCATCGAGCAAATCACCGCTGGAGTTGTATTACTTTTGGTCGGACTCGGACTTTACCACTTAACCAATTCAGATGTAAAACAAATTGTTCTTTTTAAGGAATCATTCATTACGCCCTCGATGCACTGGCGATGGGAAGTTATTGCTGGAGTGTTCTTCGGTGCTCAGGCGTTTTTATCTGTTTTCCTTTTCATGTTTAAAGGGAGAACAGCTACGTTTTCTGGATTGGTAAACCGACTCACATCATTGATAGCCGGAACAGCTTCAACGCTTATTGTATGTTACGCACTTGGTGGAAAATTCCCTGAGCAAAAAGACTGGCTTTCATTGTTGTTTATTCTCGTTGCTGTCGGTTTTCTAACAGTTGCAGAACGTAGACGAACACAAGAACTCCTTGCTGCCAATGAAATTATCTTTGCAGCACAGAAGAAGTAAAGTCACATTTTCGTAATCTTCCACAACTTTGATGTAGCTCGCTCCAGCTCTAAACCGAGGTTAGTGGGATCGTCAGTTTTTTCCGGTTCATTCTCAAACACGGCATACGGGACATTGTATCCTTTGATGTCGATATAATTGGGATTCTTCGCGATTAATTTATCCCAATCGTTTGTCTTGTAGTAGTACTCCATTTTTTCATCCGGCAGGGAGTGATACAAAATGGAATCTTCTAAACCCGGTCTTGCTCGCCGACGATTTTTCCTAAATGATTCTTCATATGACACCTTGATATAGATAATACCTGCCCGTTTAAGAATGTCTTCATGTAGATATGAGAAAGCTTCACCGAAGCCGCTCTCGCCGCCACGGGCAAACTCTACCAGAGCAGTCATCTGGTTATGATAATCCGGATTAACAGCAAGCTTCTTTCGATAAGCAAGATTGATGCGTTCAATATATAGATCCCATATAAATGGATCCTTGAACCAATACTTTTCATCCGACCAAATGCGCGGCTTGCCATGCTTAGTGAGTATATCATCTATCTCGAAAGTTTCCCACACATAAACAAAATCGTCTATCTCTTCAAACTCGCCTATGTGGAATCGCCGAGAGCGTTCTATCACAGGAGTTTTCTTCAGAAAATCGATCACCTCAGACTTTCCCGCCGCAGGTCTGCCGATTAAAATGATTACATTAAAATTATTATTCATTGTTAATCCTTACATATTCATTATTGAATTTCCTGAAATCGATTTTCTAATTGCCCTTTAACAAGTTTATCTCGCTTCACTTTATCAACAAGTGTCTGATATAATAATATAGATGAGGTTGTGACATTCGATGGTACCATTTCGAGATACCGAGACCCTTGATTGATTACATAATCTATTGTGCCGCAGGTATAAACTTTATCATCTTGGACCTCATTACCTCCAACCGTCAACGAAACGATCTCTCCTTTTCCATCGACACGCTTCCACGTGCATTTGATGCCTGAAAGATCAAGCGATGTCCGTCCATTGATAAGTGAATTAACATAACGCTGGGCAAGATCACGAACCTCTTTCCCCGTCAATGGAAACGTACAGATATAATTTCTAAATGGTGATATCTCGAACAAATCAACTTTCTTGATATCTCCAGCCAGAATATCCTTGCGAATACCACTGCTGTTCGTCAGTGCAAAATCAGCACCCGCGCCTTCACGGATTGCATCCGCAATGAAATGACCTATTATGCTTTCACCGCTCCGTGAACGTTTTAAATCAACTTCGGCTTCCCCGATAACTTCTGCATATTCTTTATCAATCCTAGTTTTAAATTCGTTCACGAATTTCGAAAGATCACTTTCCGGGTACTGCGGCTTCACCCACAGCGTATGAAGTTTCCCATCGAAAGCAGTAACTTTATCATTTTCAACTGTTAGCTCCAGCTCGCCAAGGTTCTCACAATACGAGCCAGCCTGAGCAATAAGAACACCATTCACAATTTTAGGTGTTTTCAACCTTGTGTGACTGTGCGATCCAATAATAACATCGAGATTATGAACATTCGCTGCCAACACAGAATCATCATCTACGCCTTCATGTGTCAGCGCGATTATAAGATCGGTCTCATCATCGATCTTGTCAATTAGTCCTTGTAAAGTTTCGAGAACGGGAAGCACTTTCAATCCTTTAAGATTGTTCGTGTTTGTTAATTCGAATAATGAACTCGACATGATGCCGATGATTCCAACCCGCATACCATCTTTAGCGAGGATGATATACTCCTTGTTGTTGAGTGGAAATTTCTTTAGTGTATCAACAAGATTGGCACTCACTGTCGGAAATTTTGCTATCTGCGTAAGTTTGCGGAGATTATCTTGTGAGATATCCAAATCGTGATTTCCAATCGTCCACGCCTCGTAACCAATCATGTTCATCATCTCGAACAAAGCACCGCCGAATGCTTCTTTGTACTCCATTTCAGCTATCGGATTTCCAGTCATTACATCACCGCCATCAAGTAGGAGATTATTTCCTTTTGCTTTACGCAAACTATCAACAAACCGATTTAGCTCTAAAAATCCTCCAACCATCGGTTTGGGTTCCGATTTTATCCATCCAGCTTCATGAGGCAAGAATGAGGCGTGCATATCGTTCGTGTGGAGAATTGTAATTGTTTTAGGCTGCGCACAGACGAATGAAAAATTGCACACAGCAAATAGCAAAACTATGTAACGGGTTAAACGAACAAAAAAAGATTTCATACGATACTTTGTCGATAATGGACAGTGAATTTTCTAATGAATTGTAAAAATAGTGGAAGATAATGATGAGGCTGTCCTAAAGTGAAGAAACCCGTCATTCCAGGGCTGTCCCAAAAGTAGGTTTGGGGTGGTAGCCGCAACCTTCAGGTTGCGTTTTTTCAATGTTTTCGCAAACATAAAGTCTGCGGCTACCAGAATATTTTTCTATTTAGTCAACCCCAGTATAATGCGTGACTTTTTAGACAGCCTCAATACATCTCATTATCGGTTTTTCTTCTTGTGTCTCATTTTTCTCAAACGTTTCTTTCGCTTGTGAGTCGCCATTTTCCTTCTCAAGCGCTTTTTACCACTTGGCATAGATTCCTCTTTTATATGTTGTTAGTTGATATTTGAACACAAATCAAGTTAAACTATTTTTCGATTTACAACGGTGGAGGTAGCTGCACTTTTTTCAAATTTTCATTGACGAGCGATTTTAGATCTTTTGACACCTTGAAGAAAGGGACGAAATGTTCGTCAACTTGCACTTGTGCACCTGTGCGGGGATTCCGTGCCATTCTACCTCTCCTCTTCTTTGTTTTAAAACTACCAAAACCACGGATCTCGATATTCTTGCCTTCCTTTAGTGCTTCGATGACAGTCTGAATAAACCCATCAACCACCGCTTCCGTTTCTACTTTCGTCAAACCGGTTCCTGAAGCTATATGGTCTACTATATCTGCTTTGGTCAATGTATGTCTCCTTTTATTGTTTGAGATTATCCGCCATCTCGACGGAAGTTGTTTTTAAAAACCGTGAACCATTCTGTACTGCAAAATGGGTTGATTAAATAAATCATCATTGATACCAAGTAAATCGGCAATCTTTGATTTTCCAAATAAGAAATCGAATAATGTTAGAACTCTTTTACGTTCTTTCACAATTGATGGAGTCCCTCTGATGCCCGCTAATTGTGCAGTGATAGTTATAGCGTCCTCGTACGTCCCGATTGTATCTACAAGTCCCATTTGAAATGCCTGCTCGCCGGTAAATACTCGCCCATCTGCAAATATAACAACTGAGTCGTGTGATAATTTACGCTCGGTTTCAACGGCAAAAATAAATTGTTTATGAACATCATCCATTAAATTTTGGAAATACTCTCTATCATCATTTGTCATCTGACGGAACGGATTACCTGCATCCTTGAACTTTCCACTCTTAATTGTATTGACACCAACTCCAATTTTCCCCATCAAAGAATCATATCTCATAAATTGAGAAATGACACCGATGCTGCCAGTTAATGTTCCGGGATTTGCAACTATTTTATTCGCGCCGCAAGATACATAATATCCTCCGCTTGCAGCAAGCGAACCCATCGATACAACGATCGGCTTTTTCTTATCTCGTGTCTTTTTCACTTCCTCGTAAATTTCTTGGCTGGCAACTACTCCTCCACCAGGAGAATCCACACGGAAGAGAATCCCTCTTACTGAGCGATCATCTCTGTACTTCTTGAATTGCCGAACTATATCTTCGGAGCTTAAAATGATACCTTTCAACTCAACGACGGCAATCTTGTCACCAGATCCGATGACTATATCAGAATCATAATCTGAAAGACTCCGAAACATTAAATAGAAAAACATCATTGCCCCAACAGCAAAGATTACCAAACCACCGGCAATAATTAAAAACCATTTCGTTGAATTGTTCATAATCTCTCTAACTTATTGATTTTCCAGCATATTATACGAAATGGTTTGGCAAAAGTCAAACAAGACGGGAAAATATAAATAATTGGAGTAATGGATTAATGAAGTATTGAAATGAAACTTCTGAAATGTCTTCTGCAACATCGAATCATCCCAATGGTCTTGAGCGATTCAGACACGGTCGGGAGAAGTATTGTTTCGTAATCATTGCTTGTGCATTTAGTGTCGGTAGGTCTTCTGACTCGCGAAAGCATTAACGATTTATGTTGTTTTTTTATCAGGATGGAAGTCCTTACAGCACCAAAAAAATTAACAGGTGCTTATCAAGCAACATGGTGTGCTCGTGATATCGGGATTTTTATCCTGACACACACTTTGGATATGTTAGGCGAAAACACGTGGCACCAGGTAATATAAATTCTTATTTTGTCACAATCATCTTCTTAACATTAGAGAATGTTGAGCCATTCGAAGCACTCGCCTGCAGCCGATAGAAGTATAAACCACTTGATAAATTTATTGCATCAAAGGTAATCGATTTATAACCGGCTTCCTGGAACTTATCAATAAGTGTTGCTACTTCTTGTCCAAGCATATTGTACACTTTCAATGTTACCCATCTGGCTTCTGGCATCTGGTACCTGATTTCTGTTGTCGGATTGAAAGGATTTGGGTAGTTCTGTGCAAGCGTATAGGACGCCGGGATCTCACTGCTAATCTCTTGTACCGAGGTTGTAGACTGGAGGTTGCAGAACACTCCGCCACCACCCGTCCCCGCAAAGATATAGCCGCTCACATTGATCGCAAGAGACTGAACAGAGGTATTCGTTAGTCCTGTGTTGATCGGTGTCCAATTTTCACCGTTATCTGTAGATTGGAACACACCGTCACCCGTCCCCGCAAAGATATGACCGCTCGTGTTGATCACAAGAGAGTTGACAAAAGTATTTATCAGTCCCGTATTGATCGATGTCCAGCTTCCACCGTTATCAGTAGAGCGGAACATACCGTCGCCCCGTGTCCCCGCAAAGATCTGGCCCCTCACATTGATTGCAAGAGACCCTACAGAGGTATATGTTAGCCCCGTCTTAATCTGAGTCCAGTTTGCACCATTATCGGTAGAGCGGAACACATTACCATAATATGTTCCTGCAAAGACGAGGCCACTGTCACCGATCGCAAGAGATGTAACATCGGTATATGTCAGCCCCGTATTAATCTGAGTCCAGTTTGCACCGTTATCGGTGGAGCGGGACACGCCACCGTCTATTGTTCCCGCAAAGATTTGACCGCTCGCATTTATCACAAGAGAGTTTACATTAGTACTTGTCAGCCCCCTATTGATCGATGTCCAGCTTTCTCCGTTATTGATAGAGCGGAATACACCGCCACCCGGTGTCCCTGCAAAGATGTAATCACTTGTATTGATCGCAAGAGCATAAACAAAGTAATTCGTTAGTCCTATATTGATCGGTACCCAGTTTAACCCATTATCAGTGGAGCGGAAGATACCACCACCGAATGTTCCTGCATAGATATGACCGCTTGCATTGATTGCAAGAGACAAGACAATGCTATTCGGCAGCACCATATTGACCCAGTTTGAACCATTATCAGTGGAACGAAAGACACCGCTACCACCAGTCCCCACAAAGATATGACCACTTGCAATAATCGCAATGGACCCGACAGAGAAATTCATCAGTCCCGCATTGATCGGTGCCCAGTTTAACCCATTATCAGTGGAGCGGATCACACCGCTACCATCTGTACCCGCAAAGATGTGGCCGCTCACATTGATCGCAAGAGACTGAACAAAGGGATACGTCAGTCCTGTATTGATCGATGTCCAGTTTGCACCGTTATCGGTGGAGCGGAAGACACCGTCGAATGTCCCAGCAAAGATGTAACCGCTCGCATTAACCGCAAGTGAACCGATATTGGGATACGTCAGGCCCGTATTAATCTCAGTCCAGTTTGCACCGTTATCGGTAGAGCGGAAGACACCGCCGCCAAATGTTCCCGCAAAGATATGGCCGCTCGCATTAATCGCAAGTGACCTGACGTCGGGATACGTCAGTCCTGTATTAATCTGAGTCCAGTTTGCACCATTATCGGTGGAGCGGAAGATACCACCACCGAATGTTCCTGCATAGATATGACCGCTTGCATTGATAACGAGAGAGTGGACATCAGTACTTGTCAGCCCCGTATCGGTCGATGTCCAGCTTTCTCCGTTATCGGTAGAGCGGAACACACCGCCACCACTCGTTCCCGCAAAGATATGGTCGCTCCCATTGATAACAAGAGATCTAATATAGGGATACGTCAATCCTGTATTGATTAATGTCCAGCTTGAGCCATTGTTGGTTGAGCGGAAGACACCGTCAGATGGATATACACCACCATAATATGTTCCCGCAAAGATATGGCCGCTCGAGTTGATCGCAAGAGCCTGCACGTAGCCGCCGTACGGACCGTTTGTTTGAATCCATTGAGCAACGAGTGTGAAGGAAAAAATAACACATAATGCTGTTAGATATAATAACCATTTCATAAAACCTCCAACCAAATCAAAAAAAATACAATTAATACTACGTTTGCCTTCATGTGTAGTTTTCAATATTTGACTTTTTAATAAACCCAACATAAATATAACTACGATTTACTGTAATGTCAAGGGATATTTTATAAAAGCGTGTATCTTATGGGCAACATCTAATTGCATAGTGAAAGGAGTGTTTTATGAGATTACACAAAGCAATGAGTCAATATTGAGAGGAACGGGGGTTCTATCAAAAAAAGTCGCCAAAAAAAAGGTGATATAATCAGTTAAGATCATTATCACCTCTTTAAACCCACAGAGTTTATGAGTTCATTTTACTTTAACTTCGATTTCTTTTGGCTTTGCTTCCTCAAGCTTCGGTACGCTGATAGTCAACACTCCATCGTCATATGATGCATCAATTTTATCGCTTGCAACCGAAGACGGAAGTGTGAACGAGCGCTGGAAGGTACCATAACATCGTTCAACCCGAAAGTAGTTCTCGCCTTTCTTCTCGCTCTCCTGTTTCTTTTCACCTTTAATTGTGAGCATATCGTTTTGGACAGTTATCTTTACATCTTTCTTATCCACACCCGGAAGCTCGACCTTTATGTTGAAATCGTTTTCTCCCTCGACAATATCAACAGCAGGTAGCAATGTTTTTGCTACATCTTCAGCGATAGTATCGTTGTGGAAGCAGTCACACATACGATCAATTTCTCTTTGCATATTTGCAAAGTTGGTTACCGGATGCCAACCAGTAATATTCTGTAATGGATTCCATCTAATTAATGTCATAAGTGATCTTTCCTTTCGTAAAAAGTTCATTTATATTATTTGATTTATTTTCTTTTTAATAATCTGCTATGAATTACTTCAAAGCGCGTGCCAAGGAAGAAGTGTGGAATTTTGGAATAATTTAAACGATGGGAATGATTAATACTTCAATCGAGTTGACGAATTGTCAGAGAAATGAAAATAATTTCAGGACTTATCAGACAAGATGGCAAATAGATGGCATATGCTCCTATCGCAAATAGACCACTTTAGAATAATCTTTGAACTCTTAGCGACTTTAGGAGAAATATCTTAACTATGTTAGGATTCTAAAAATCGTTCTGCATCAATTGCCGCTGCACAACCTGAACCTGCAGCAGTGATTGCTTGTCGGTATGTTGGATCGGCAACATCACCGGCAGCGAAGACACCGGGGACACTTGTATTTGTACTGCATGACTTTGTGATAATATAACCACTTGGATTCATCTTGAGTTGTCCTGTAAAAATCTTTGTATTCGGCTGATGACCGATACCAACAAAGTAGCCATCTGTTCGCTGCGTGGTTAACTCTCCGGTTTTTATATTCTTCACCTTAACACCAACAACTGATTTTTTACCACTTTCTGTTTTACCGAGTATTTCTACCACCTCAGAATTCCAAAGGAAAAATATTTTGGGATTGTTAAAAGCACGCTGTTGCATGATCTTTGAAGCACGCAATTGATCTCTTCGATGAATGATTGTAACCTTCGACGCAAATTTTGTTAGAAACGTTGCTTCTTCAATTGCCGTATCTCCCCCACCAACAACAACAACTTCAAGTCCCTTGAAGAAAAAACCATCACATGTTGCGCAACCTGATACACCATGCCCCATAAATTCTTTTTCGGATAGCAAACCGAGCCATTTTGCCGAAGCACCTGTAGCGATGATGACAGTATCAGCAAGATATTCTTGTTCATTCGAGTAAACTGTAAAAGGTCGTTTTGAGAAATCTACTTTTGAAACATCCTGAAAAAGTGTTTTTGCGTTAAACTTCTCTGCTTGCTTCCTGAACAAATCCATCAGCTCTGGTCCCATTATACCTTCGGGAAAGCCGGGATAATTTTCAACCTCCGTCGTAATAGTCAATTGTCCACCAGGTTGTATTCCCTCGAAAACAAGCGGAGTAAAATTTGCGCGTGCAGTGTAAATCGCGGCCGTCAAACCGGCAGGACCTGATCCTATGATGATAACTTTGTGATGATTTTCCATTCTAATCTCCTTTATTTCATTTCGATATTCTCGATTATAACACGAACATTTCTTTTTAATCGGGATAATCCCGATCTTTTAATAGGGCTATCTCTGAATAATTCATTAAAATCCTTTTGTGTTAACTTTAAAAGAGACTCTAATTTCAATGAACGATACTCTTCATTCGGAAAAAATTTCTTTACATCGGTTATTTTAGCTTTCTTCTGATTCCATGGACACACCTCCTGACAAATATCGCATCCAAATATTCGATTTTCAAACTTTGCACTTAACGACTTATCGATCTCTCCCTTATGTTCGATTGTTAGATACGCAATACATCGGTTCGCATCCAGCACATAAGGTTTAATTATAGCATTTGTCGGACACGCATCGATACATTCATGACAATCCCCACAAAGATCAGTTGCCGGCAAATCATACTCAAGTTCTAAATTCAGTATTATCTCACCGAGAAACACCCATGAGCCAAATTCTTTAGTGACAGTAATTGAATGTTTGCCCCTCCAACCGATTCCGGCTCGTACTACCCATGTCTTCTCCATAATATCACCGCTATCAACAAACACCTTGCCTCTCGCTAACGGATCAATTTCTTTAATATAATCCATCAAACAATTTAAGCGAGTTTTAAGAACAACATGGTAATCACCACCAAGTGCGTATCGAGATATTTTCCCCTTCGATAAATCATTGCTATAGGAATTCTTATTATAATAATTCATCGCGACTGAGATTACGGATTTGGCATCTGGTAGAATCTTTCGAGGATCAATTCTGTTTTCGGGATTTTTCTCTAACCATGCCATCGTTCCTTGATAACCATGAGAAAGCCAATCCCGAAATTTCTCACTTTCCGCAGAGAGCGGCTCTACTTTGGCAAACCCGAATTTATGGAAGCCAAGCTCAATTGCTTTACGTCTAATATTATCTGATATGGATCGCATGGATTTGATGCGGCGTTTATTTAAGAAGATTCAGTATTAATAAAAATCAACCGGCGAATCGAATATATAACCTTTTTCTGTTCTTTTTACCTTTCCTGCAATTGTATCAGGATCATGCTCGAAAAATATTATCCAATCCTCTTCAACTGCTTGCTTAAGAAATTTCTTCTTATCTTCCAATGTAACTAAGGGATTCAAATCAAAACCCATTATATACGGAAGCGGAACATGAGAGGTACATGGCATTAAATCTGCAGCATAGAAAAGTGTTTTAATGCCGTCGGAGATTTTTAGTAATTGAAGTCCGGGAGAATGACCGTTAGATACATGAACCGATATCTGAGGGAAGATTTCTTTATCGCCCTCCACTAAACTTAACACACCATAATCTTTCAACGGCAGATAATCATTTGGGATATAGCTTGCTTTATCACGTTCGGTCGGATTCAAGGCGTTTTCCCATTGAACTCTTTGAACATGATATTTTGCATTAGGGAATGCAGGTTTTATAACACCTTGCTCTTCCACCGTTGAACCTCCAGCGTGATCAAAGTGTAGGTGCGATAGTATCACGTCCGTGATGTCATCTGGTTTCACGTTATATTTTTTCAGAGAAGAATAAAGATTATGGGTTATATCGAGTCCGTAAATATCGATAAACTTCTGCGTGACTTTCGTACCGTTACCGTCATCCATTAAAATTATTCTGCCATTTCCAATTATTAGCAGACAGCGTGCAGAAAGCTTAATGCGATTTCGTTCATCTGCTTTATTCGTTTTTTCCCAAAGAACTTTTGGGATAACTCCAAACATCGAGCCGCCATCTAACTTGAATGATCCAGTTTCAATTGGATATATATCATATAATCCGATTTTCATTTATCATTCTCCATAATGTGGGTAACATATTGACCTCAAACCATAACTTCTGCCTGCTAGTTGCCGAACTCCCTGCGAGAAAGGAGTTTATCAGTATCATCCTCTCTTGGGAGAAGGTTATAGGTGAGGTCATTAATTAAAAGGTCGATTGTATTCCAATCGACCTTCTGAATCTCCTATATTCACATTTTCTTATTTTCTAAACCGAGATGTCTCAGCACTCAAAGGTGCAAATTGTTTATCAGAATGAATTTTCTTAGCCCGTATAATAAGTACATCTTCAGTTTCTGGATGATTTGGATCTGGCACACAACAATCAACCGGACAAACCGCCGCACACTGCTCCTGATTGAAATGACCGACACACTCGGTGCATTTCTCTGGTACGATGTAATAGAGATCGTTCGAAAGTGCATCGAACATCTGCCCGTTAAGCTCGTACTGAGCACCACCGGCGTAGATAGCTGTATTCGGACATTCTGGTTCACAAGCACCGCAGTTGATACATTCTTCAGTGATAAATGTTGCCATGATTAAATCTCCTAAATTAAATTCCTTTGAGTAATTTTGCTTGATAAATCAGGTTTAAACAGTACCTCTGTTCTCCTGAATTCATTAATTTCTTGAAGTACAGTATAAGAAAAAATTGGATGAAATTCAAAAGAATCTTCTATGCATTAGTCACCAACTCCGGCATTACACTTGTAACAAACGATATCACATAAATTGCAAAACCGTTAGAGCGTGTACTTAACTTTAGTTTGTGTTCACCAAATTCTCTGTTTAAAACAATATTATATAATCGTGCGTCACCAACAACGAAGTAGCTTTTTCCTTCTTCGTTATAACGGATATCGGTACCCTTATCACCACGTGATAGAGATGTACCATCGTGCTCCACAAAAACTTGAAATCCTCGTTCACCCTCCGGTTTAATAATTGTATATACTTCTTTTGCATGATACATTAGCGTCAACGACCCGCCATTTGGATCTTCGGTATTGAGCTTGATAAAATTTCTATCGTTTAACCAATTCCCTTGTAAGTACAGGCGCCCATCAACATAAATTTTTGGATCTTCATAGTGTACCGTTGATTCAGGAGAATAACCTTCCACGTTTCCGATAGTTCCACGCTGCCAACCGGTGAGAATTTCTTTTGTTGCTTTAAAACAAATCGCTCCGGGTCTATCGGCTTCACAAATAGAATCCATAATGAAGGGCATATCATCCCGATAACCCGCATCTGTAAGCAAGGATTGGATAGCATGTTCGAAGTTTTGATATTGACCTTCGCCAGCATGGACATATCGAATGAATCCATTTTTATCGATGAGAACTTTTGTGGGCCATGATACACATCGGAATGCATTCCATACAAAATAATCGTTATCCATAACGACGGGATATTTGATGTTAAGTTTGTCGATTGATTGACGAACATTGACCGGATCTCTGGCGAACGGAAATTGTGGTGTGTGTATACCGATCATAATTAATCCTTTATCATTATACCGCAGATGCCATTCTTTCAGGTACGGAAAAGTCCTTAAACACTTTAAACATGAATAATCCCAGAAGTCGATGAGAATAACATAACCACGCAAGGCACCTAAAGGTACCGGATCGGAATTAAACCAGTAATCACCATATATTTCAGGTACACGAAATTGTTGTGGAAGCACTTCCATAGTCAATTATCCATTTAATATTATCTATGAAAAATATAGAGAAATGGGTTAGCAGATGCAAATGAGCAGAGTGCGTACGAGTTGCCTCATAAATAAAGTAACCCTGTGGGGTTGAAAAAGGAGTCGTTGCCTCATAATATAGGTAACCCAAAAGAAAGGTTACATTATGAGTTCTAAAGCGAAA
>Ga0315286_10000072_pt1 | contig 66777 bp, 65 predicted proteins | sample YL17G10_0_MG_FD_205038 | JGI IMG/M metagenome (GOLD analysis project Ga0315286, IMG submission 205038) | Sediment microbial communities from Yellowstone Lake, YNP, Wyoming, USA - YL17G10_0 | ecosystem: Environmental > Aquatic > Freshwater > Lake > Sediment | place: USA: Wyoming | collected...
TGAGCTGGGCGTCCTCCTTATGGGGCATGATTTCAAGGCCTGGTGGACGGGGAGTTTGCTTGATATACACGCGGCGAGGAAGCTGGTCCCTCACCAGCAGGCAACGACGCTTCAGGTGGCGATATCCGTGGTCGCGGCGGCAAAGTGGATGGTAAAGAACCCGAGAAGGGGCTACAACCTGCCCGACGACATAGATCACGAGTACATACTTAATGTCTGCATGCCTTATATAAGGCCTGTTGTCTCGCAGCCGGTGGACTGGACGCCTCTGAAGCACATGAACAAGAGGTTCGTCCAATTCGACACGAAGAAATTCAGTGAAGACGATATCTGGCAGTTCGTGACATTCATGACCGACAGGAAAATGGCGGCGCTGGCGAAGAAGAAGATCGTCAGGGAAAGAAAGCCGAAATTTCATGTTTCAAAGATCTCAAAGGGGGGCCGTTTAAGGAAGTTTTCCCGCAGGGAACATCAGATCGAGCTGGGCGCCAGGGCTTAAAGCTCAGGGTTTGTCCTTTTTATTGTCCGCTATCCCCGCCTCTTCACGCGCCTCTGTTAAACCGCCGAAAAAGCAATCCCTTGCTCTTTCACTGACTTCTTTGGGAACATTTTTCCCCATACCATGATATTTTTTGATGTCTTCAATGATATTTGCTCTCAAGGCAAAGTTCGTCACCTTAAGGTTGGTGTTCCCTGTTATTATGTTGCCATTGCTGTCAGTTAATTTTGCTGCCGCTACTGCCTCCTGCCAATTCCTGAAAACAAGCTTAGCTCCTTTCCAGAGCTTGGGATTTTTGTTCTCGATGTTATCCGAGGTAAGAGTTATCTTATTTTTATATAAAGCGCTGATCTCATTTGTAATGATCTTGCTCCATTTATCATAATGAAAAGAATTCATGGACGGCCACCAGACCGATCTGGGCGCAAAGGCGCGAATTCTATGGTATTCCCCCAATCTCTGAGAGGGCGTAAAGAGAAATTTCTCGTTGATCCGAAAGGTCATATTATTATCACCGTAAAGATATCGCAAATAAGGGGGATAAATTTCAATTGAACGGCTATTTTAGCCAACCCACTTGATCACGGCCTTTTTTTGGCGGCGGCGAAGGAAGCGACCGATTTCCGATATTTCCGCAAAGCGCATGGCGCTCAATTTGAGGCCAGGGCCTAGCAGGCAATTACCAATTTCCAATTCCCAATGTCAAATTAATTCCCAATGACTCCCGACGTAAAGTCGGGATCCCGAAACACATTTTATTATATAATAAGGTATCGGGATAATTCCCAATTGGAAATTGAATGATCGGTCATTAATTTGTAATTTGCCTGCCTGCCGGCAGGCAGGTCATTGGACATTTGTCATTACCCAAATCTTTTAAATAATCCATCAAACATATCAAAGTAGACAAAAACGCCAAAACTGATAAAATTGACTGCGTATTGATGCGTTCCCCTGTAGCTCAATGGTAGAGCACCTGACTGTTAATCAGGGGGTTGCTGGTTCGAGTCCAGCCGGGGGAGCTTTTTATTGCGTACGCGTTCAACCGGGAACTCAATAAAAGGAGTTGAGACCATGAAAAAAATCCTTTTTGCAGTGTCGGTTATCATTTTCTTGAGCGTGGCATGTTTGGCGCTCCCGGCGTCAGTATACAATGGTGAGCCGACCACGACCGTTAAGGGTGAGATCGTTTCGGTAAAAGGTTTAGTTAGGGTGCAAAGGGTCATAGTCGTCGATGATAGCGGGGCAAAAACCACGATTGATTATCAAGTGGGGACCACTCCATTCGACTCCAAAGGCAATTGGCCCATCGAGCTGAACAGCAAGGTAGTGGTAACATATTTTCTGCATTCATCCGGCAGGAACGTAGCGACCAGCGCGTATCTCCAGGGTCAGCCTGCACCGGAAGCCCCGCAGGCGGCTCAACCGGTGGTACAGGCGGCTCCGCAGCCGAGCGGCCCCGGCATGTATGCCGAAAAATCCGAATACGCGAACAAAAGGGTCAATGTGCTGGTGGTAAAAAAGGATGTTTTCGGCAACAGCAATTGGCTGGGCGCGACCAACCTTTCCGCATATGGCGCGTCGATCGTTGTCCCGAGCGTTGATCATGAGTGGATGATAATGACCGGCAACACCGGCACGAAATTATCGGATGAAGAGTTCCTGGCGTATATCGGCGATAACAATACGCTGCAAGGCGTCAGGGAAAAGAAGGATGCAGATATGGGCTCAGTGTGGATGTGGGGAACCTGGTCGGGGATAGGAGTGCTCGCGATGGTCGCGGGAGCGGCAGTTGACCCGATGGATTTTGGGGTATACATGATAGGTCTCGCAGGATTCGCCGGTGGCGGCACAATGGCAATACTGAGCTACCAAAATTACCAGGGTTACCATATTACATTGACGGCCGCTGCGGAGAAAGCCCGCGATCACAATCTTAAACTGAAAGCAAAGCTTGGGCTGCCAAAGGAGTATGAGCCAGGACTGTAAGATCAGGATCAGCACTAACAGGCAGTTAAATAAGCTCTTGATGCTTGAAGGGTTGTCTTGTCTAAACTATAAATCCAGTTGCGCCTGCCCGCTTGCCCGCCTCTGGAGGGCCTCTGGCGGGAAACTCTTCCAATAGGGGGAGCCAACCCTTACGGGTAATGTCCAATTTCCAATATCAAATGACAAATTAATCATTTAAATCCCAATGTTCAAATAGGTTTTTCTGTTGAGATTTGAGCGCAATTAATGGATAATATATGAGTATGGCAAAAATAAAACTATTATCGGCCTTTCTGTTCATCATCTTCATGTGCGGCTGCGCCGGTCAGGTGCCGCAGGAAGTGAATGTTTATAAGCCCGCAAATCTGCAGGACGGCGTCATAGAGATAAAGAAGCTCCAGGTAACTTATGCGCAGTGGGAGACCGACAGATACAAGGTGCTTTCGGCGCTTTTTGAATACAAAGGTATATATGTGGCTGATGTCGAGATAACTAACAAGACCAGCGTCAATGTTCAGCCGGGCGAATATTCCATAGCGCTTACAGACGGCAATGACCGTTTGCATTTCATGATGATATCGGCGGAAACCATACAGAAAATAAGGGATGGGATAAAGGGTGAAACGGGAGGGAAGCTGGACCTGAAGGAGGCCGAACAAAGGGTGCTGGATGCTGCCGTCTCCATCTTTCAATCGATGCAGCCATCGGATGTCGAGCTGCTTCAGAAAGGTCTTAATAGGGTGATCGATCAGTATTTTGCTTTTCGGCCGATATGGGCGGGGGATACAAGAAAAGGCCTTATTGCATTCAAACCGGATTTCCGGCTGGAATATCCTATAAGACTGTCCCTGGCCATAAAAGGCGATAAGACGGAAATTATTTTTGTGCCGTCAAAAGGCGGCTTAGCACTGGACTGAAGTTAATCCGCCCCTGACACAAACCCGGCAAATGATTTAAGCGGAGGCAAACACAATAAGGAAAATAATTATATTCCTGATGCTGATATTGTTATGGCCGTCCGCAAGGGCGCTGGCGTTCTCCATCAGCTCTACGGAAGTCAACGGCATACCGTTCATCATTTCCAACTCCACGTACGGCCTTTATTACGGATTGATAGGGAAGGCAAGCAATACGTTCGGCCGGCAGGAATCGCTTACACTTTCGGCATACCTTGTTGCCAACGGCGGGAAGGGGGCGAATTTCATGTTTTCCCTGCCCGATGATAATTACCGTTACGGCAAGGAATACGGTTTTGCATTTGACCTGGCAGGAGCGATGGGGCTGAACATAGATGAAAGGTACTACGGCCTGGGAAGCGAGTTGCCAGGAACGAAATATTCCACTTTCAACAACGATCACAGCAAGGTAACCCTGCAGTTCTCGCGCACCCTGAAGAAAGAGTTGATCATCGAGGGCGACGTGTTCTTCGCGAACAACCGGTTCTCGAACATCGTAGAAGGCGCGAACCTTGTCACTCCCGAGATAGAGGAGAACTGCCGAGATTACTCCGGCGTCAGCGCCAAATTAACTTATGACGGACGCGACCAGAGCCTTGACCCCCATGGTGGGATATATGTGATCGCAAATGCGGACTTCGGCGTGAGGAACGCCGAATATTCCAAGGTGTGCATCGACGCGAGGACATATCACACTCCTTTTCATTCTGACCAGGTGCTTGCGTTCAGGGGGATGCTTACGCAGATGAGCGGGAGGATCATACCTATATATGAATACGCCACTCTCGGAGGAAATAACACGCTTAGGGGCTATCCGATAAACCGCTGGCGCGACACGAACGCGGCCCTTCTTAACGCGGAATACCGCGTCCCCACGCCGCTGCCGATGGCGTTCTTCTCCGGCCTTGACACGGTCTTTTTCCTGGAAGGCGGCAAGGTTGACGATGAAATGGGGGCGATCGCGACAGGAAAGTGGGCGGTGGATTCCGGCTTCGGATTCCATCTTAACCTTGCGGGGAGCGTCATCATCCGTGCTGACTTCGGCATGGGAGCAGAGGGGCTTAACGCGTATTTCTTCTACAATCAGGCGTTTTAAAGTATAATATCCGCGTGCAAGAAAATGTAACATCATCAGGTCTGCATGTCATAGCCAAGCCGATCGGTCCGGCCTGCAACCTGAAGTGCGACTATTGTTTCTATCTCGAAAAAGAGAAAATGTTCCCTGAACGCGAGAACTTCCGGATGTCCGATGAAGTTCTCTCCGCTTTCATAAGGCAATACATCGATGCACAGCCGGGAGAGGAAGTGGAGTTCGTCTGGCAGGGCGGGGAGCCCACGATGCTCGGGATAGATTTCTTCAAACGCGTTATCGCTTTACAGGATCGATATAAAAAAGACAAGATCATCCGCAACTGCCTACAGACCAACGGCGTGCTATTGGACAATGAGTGGTGTGAATCCCTCAAAAAAAATGATTTCCTTGTCGGCATCAGTTTGGACGGGCCTAAGGATGTCCACGACCTTTATCGCCGCGACAGAGAGGGCAAAGGATCTTTTGACCGCGCCATGCGGGGGCTCGAACTTCTTAAGAAGCACAATGTAAAGTTCAATGTGCTTGCCTGTGTCGCGAAAGGATCCGCGAAAATGCCGTTAGAAGTATATCAGTTCCTGAAAGATAACGGCGTACAATATATACAGTTCTCAGCGGTCGTTGAAAGGGAGTCGGTTTCCCCAAGATCGAAAGTCACGCAATGGACGGTGGATCCGGAGAGTTACGGCGATTTTCTTATCAAAATATTCGATGAGTGGATAAAAAATGATATCGGAAAGATATTCGTCATGAACTTTGAATGGGCATTGAACGCGTGGGCGGGCAGGCCGTCGCCGGTCTGCATATTCGCCAAAACATGCGGGAGATCATTGGTGATCGAGCATAACGGGGATGTTTACTCGTGCGACCATTATGTTTACCCGCAATTCAAATTGGGCAATGTCATGGAAACATCTCTGAATGACCTTGCCGAACTGCCGGTACAGGTTTCCTTTGGCGAAGCGAAATCGGAAAAACTGCTTTCATCCTGCAGGCTCTGCAAATATCTTTTTGCTTGCCGAGGCGAGTGCCCGAAGAGGCGTTTCGCGCGCTCGTCTTACGGCGGGGAAGGCGCCAATTACCTGTGCAGGGGATATAAAAAATATTTCCGGCACATAGACAAGACCATGAACAAAATACGGGAAATTATTTCACAGGGCCGTCCCGCATCTGATATAATGAGCGCAGCTTTTAAGGGATAGGGGGGAATGATGAGAACAATAAAGTTTACCGCGATCATTATGATACTGCTTTCGCTTTTCATCAGGCCGGTGACCGGAGCCCCGACCAAAAAAGCGCGGCCGAACATCATTTTCATCCTTACGGATAACCAGTCGTACCAGATGGCTTCCTGCTACGGCAACAAAGCGTTCTATACGCCGAACATCGACCGCCTGGCTTCCCAGGGGATGCAGTTCAATAAACTTTTTGCCACGCACGGGATGAGCTCTCCCACCAGGGCCTCGATATTGACGGGCCTCATGCCTTCCCAGCACGGAGTGCATTTCGCGCTCTACGATGAAAAAAAACAGATAGACAAGTGGCCGGATGACTGGTGTGCGATAGAGGAGTTCAGGAACCTTCCGCAGACGCTCCATGATGCCGGATACACGACCGCCATCATCGGAAAATACCACCTGGGGCTGCCGTGGAAGCCGCAGCTGAAGTTCGACCACTGGGTCACTTTCCCGACAGGCCATACCACATCATTTTATAACAATTTGATAATCGATAACGGCAAACAGTACACTTATCCCGGGCACCTGACGGATCTCTGGACAAAGAAAGCGATCGATTACCTGAAAGGAAAGAAGAAAAGCGACAAGCCTTTCTTCCTTTATCTTACTTTTAACGGCCCATACGCCATTCCGCCGGCAATTCTATATGACAAGCCGAACGAATATGACAAGCTCTATATAGGAAAGGAAGAGCAGATATCGCCGCGGGAAAGGGTGCACGATTACCTTCTTACTTCTCTAGGCGAGTATCCGCCGACGAACTTTTTCGTGAAGAGGGAGCATCCGCAGCTGTGGCAGCTGCCCTGGGGCGCGGCAATGGCGCTTAACAATAAATATGCCATACGGCGCACCGCCGGGGAAGTGTCAAAAGTGGATGACGGCATCGGCAAAGTTTTGAAAGCGCTTAAAGAAGCCGAGCTGGAAGAGGACACGCTCATCATCCTCAGCTCCGACCAGGGTGTCGCGTACGGCCAGAACGGCATATGGTGCCAGTCATTTGTGACAAATCCGTCAAACCTGTTCGATTTCCAGGTAAGGGTGCCGCTTATCATAAAGCATGCGGGGACGATAAAGCCGGGATCAAAGTCAGATATCCTTGTCTCGGAGGTGGATCTTTTGCCGACGATACTTGATTACGCTGGGCTTTCGGACAAAAAGATAGAGAACGGGACGGGAAAAAGTTTTGCGCCGCTGCTTAAAGGGAAAAAACTGCAGGCCTGGCGCGACGCGGTGTTCTATGAAGAAGAGCAGACGCGGGTAATACGGACGGACAAATGGATGTACTGCAAGCGCTTCCCCGGTCTCGGGCCGGAGGAGCTTTACGACATGGTGAAGGACCCCGGGCAGGTAAAAAATCTTGCCAAGGACAAGAAATACGCGGATATAAAGAATAAGCTGGAGGCAAGATTGGACGAGTTCTTCAATAAGAACGCAAACCCGAAGTACGATCTCTGGAAGGGCGGGACGGTCAAGTCAAATACCGGTTTTCCAAAATGGTATATGACCTGGCCTCACTGGGGTTCGGAAGTCGTAAAGGTAAAGAAGCCTTTCACCGACGCGAAATAGCTCAGCCTTTAATCAATTTCTTTGATATCACCGCTATATATACCGCGGAAATTCCGACCAGCAAATATACGGTCCTTGTTGCTGCCGTCATGGGTCCGAGTATGAGGAATATAAGGTCGAACCTGGCAATTCCCACAAGCCCCCAGTTCAATCCGCCGATGATCAGCACTATCAAAGCCGCCCAATTCAATATCTTCAAATCAAAACACCCCCTTTAACGAGACTATTTTAAGCAATGATATATCCATTCGGGATGAGAATCAATCGAATGACAAAATCCCAATTTCAAATGACAAATAAATGATAAAAATCTCAATGACAAATTAAAACCACTGTGTCCTTTTGTCATTGTTCCCCTTTTATTTGACATTTGTAATTGGTCATATGTCATTGCGGCCTGTGACCGCCAAGTTGAAATGGCCAATGTCGAAGTGTATACTATTCCATCGGTAAGTAAATATGAAGAAGAAGGGCTTTTTATGATATGGTTATTTTGTTTGGCGCTGGCGGTCATCTTTTCCGCGGTCAATATTATTTTTTCCAGGAAACCCCGCACAGCGGAGAACATAGTGGAGATAGTCCTGCTTTATCTTTTTGTTTTTCAGATCGGAGTGATGTGCCTGCTCGCTTATATCAATCACGTGTTCAACGGGCCGGCGATATGCAAGCTTATCGGCTGGGAGCCGGGGAGCCCGTTCCAGTACGAAGTGGGGATGATGAACCTTGGACTTGGGGTCCTGGGGATACTCTGCATCTGGTACCGCAAGGAATTCTGGCTGGCGACCGCGATCATCGCGTCTGTTACCATGGCCGGCTGCGGGGTGGGGCATGTCATTGAGGTCGTTACTAGGAACAACTGGTCGCCTTATAACGCTGGTATAGGCATCTGGATACAGACCGTTCTTGTGCCGATAGCACTCTTGACGCTCGTCTATTTTTACCGTCGTTCGGGAAGGAAATAAATCCATGAAAAAATTAACTTTAGTTCTTTTATCCGCAGCCCTTTTTCTGAACATCGCACCGCAAGCGGGCTTAGCCTGTTCCGATTTCCTTCTCAATAATTCCGGATCATCCGTCGTCTCGGCGCGCTCTATGGACTTTGGGATCCCACTGCAGGCGGAGGTTGTTGTTGTTCCGCGTGGCGAAAAATGCGTCTCGGCGCTGACGGAAAAGGATACTTACATGAAATGGACCTCCAAATACGGGTTTGTGGGGACCAATGTCGCCCACCTGCCGGCATTCACAGATGGCCTTAATGAAAAAGGGCTTTCCATAGGCACGCTTTGGCTTACTGCCACAAAATATCCCGACGCTTCAAAGCTCCCGAGGGAAAAGGTGATACAGATAGCCGATGTGGCTCACTGGATACTCGGAAGCTTTGCCACTGTGGATGAGGTTAAGAAAGGGCTGAAGAACGTAGTTGTGACTGGGGTGCCGTACAAGCAGATGAACAACATGTTCTTCCCGCTCCACCTTGCGATCCATGACAGGAACAAGAAGAGTATAGTCGTGGAATTCGTCGGGGAAAAGGTGCAGATCTACGATAATCCTTACAATGTGTTGACCAATGACCCTCCGTTCCCGGAGCATGTGAAGAACCTGGACAATTATAAGGATCTGACCAATACATGGACGGGGATGGTCGGGCTTCCGGGCGATTCGACCCCGCCAAGCCGGTTCGCCCGCATCTATACTTTGAACAGGATCATAGCGAAGTCAAAAAACACGCGTGAAGCTATCAATAACGCCAACCATATACTTAACCGGGTGACGCTGGTCAATGATGAGATAAAGGGAAGGATGACGGAGTACGGCATTATCCGTGACCACAAGAACCTGGTGTATTATATCGTCGATGACGAGAACATGAATTTGCGTGCGATAGACATGAAGAAGCTCGATTTCACCGCCGGCGCGAAACAGCTGGCGACGCCAATCGCAGCCGGTAATTGGTTCGTGCCGGCTAATGGGGAGTTGAAGCCGTTTTAGGCTTCCGGTCCGATCCCCCGATTTTCTGATATCCTAACCTCCCCATCCCCACGCGCCGCAAGCAGGGCGAAAATCGAATCCTATCGTAAAAGCTTTCTTTTCAGAGGCATTGACAACAAATAACACCGATGGGAGAATACCATCAAGTTTATCGCTATTCATATTTAAGGAGGAAAAAATGAAGACTCGCTATTTTGTTCTCATGCTATTACTTGCTGTCATCTCTCTTTCCTGCCCCGCTTTCGCCCGCTCCGCCCTGATAAAAGACGAGGTCGTGCTCTCGCGCGAAGCCGACACTTACATGGAAGTGCGGCACTATGTATTAAAGGGATCGAATAAGGAGATCGGGAAAACGATCGGCGAGATCGTGCGTACCCGCTACGGCTCAAAACTTATTCCGTATGCCGACCCGGTCTATGCCCGGGCCCGGAAAGAATATATGCGCCTGAACTATCCGATCCTGTATGAAAGGATGAAAGGGGTAGCGCAGGCTTACGGCCTGGCCTTTGAGGACAATACTTTTGACATTAGCAACTGTTATTATGATCTGGGGCCGCTCAGCTGCTCCGCTGTATTTTTCCCGTCCAGCCGCACCACAAACGGCCATAATATCGTTGCCCGCAACATGGAATGGTATCTTGTCAATATCTACCAGTTCATAGGGATGCCCGCCAATCCCGCCCCCAATCTTTTCTCCAACGTTTTTGTCATGGAACTTTACCCGGACAAGGGCTATCCTTCGCTGGTCATCGGCACCCATGACCTGCTCAACTGCGCCTTTGACGGGATGAACTCCAAAGGGCTGACCATCCACAGTCTGGTCGACAGCTCTTATCGGAGCACGGTAAATTTTGACGTAGCCCACGCGCAGGGGATAAGCAATATCCAGATCGCCCGGCTGGTCCTGGATACCTGCGCCACGGTAGCCGAGGCCAAGCAGGCCTTCCTGAACAACAAACTTTTCATGTTCATGGACACGACCCACTTTCTTGTGACGGACAGAAGCGGCCGCTCCTGTGTGGTGGAGTACGACGGCGAACTGTCAACCCGCTTTGTCGACAATAAAGACGGCATCCAGATCATCGCTAACCGCTCCCTCTACAACTATCCTTCGGTTGAGTCCTTTCCCGCCACCGATCCGAACGATCATTACAATTCATTCAACCGCCACCGCCGGCTGGACAAGTTCGTGAAAGAGCACCCCGGCAAGTTCAGCCCGGAAGAAATGAAGACCGCCCTTAGCATGGTTTACGGCTACGGCACGGACAAGACCGAGGTCGCGGGAGCGACCGAACAAATGGCGGAGTTCCCCATTCGCACCGTCTGGAGCACACTGTTTGACAATACGGATCGGAGCGTAACGGTGAAATTCTATCTCAAGGATGGGACGGTCGATCCCGCCACCAAAAGACCGTCGCTGATATTCTCGCAACCATATAAATTTAAACTGGCGGATTAGCATCATGAAAAAAATATTGATCGCGCTCATCGTTCTGATCCTGGTCATCATTGTCCTGGTCCCGGTCGGCCGCCGGGTCATCAGCTCTTTTTACACTTATGATGTCCTGATAAAGGGAGGCCTGGTCTATGACGGCAGCGCAGCGAAGCCGGCCGTCAAAGACGTGGGCATAAAAGGGGACAGGATCATCGCGATCGGAAAAACGCTGGCCGGGTCTGCCAAGAGGACCATCGACGCCAAGGGAAAGATAGTCACTCCCGGGTTCATAGATGTGCATAATCATACGGACATGATGATCCTGATGTCTTACATATCATATGGCAAGAAAGGCGGACCTGCCATGATCACCCCCGCGTGGAAGAGAGATGAAAATTATTCGACGCAGGGGGTCACGACAATGGTCACCGGGCTTTGCGGAGGGGGATTGGCGGACATAAAACAATGGTTCGGCATCTTGAACTCCGCAAAATTCGCATCAAACGTCTATCACCTTATACCTTACGGCATGTTAAGGTACGAGCTTTTCGGCCAGGACCAGCCGAGGAAATTGACCGCCGGGCAGCTTGAGACCCTTAAAAGCAGGGTTGAAAAGCAGATGAAGAACGGTGCCGTCGGCATGTCCGTGGGCCTTGAATATGCTCCCGATTGCTTTACCACCACGGATGAACTTGTCGAGATCGCCAAGGTCGTGAATAAATACGGCGGCCTTTACGACGCCCATATACGGGACCAGACCGGCATCGTCGGAAAGAGCGGCCAGCCGGGGGAGCTGCTGTCGATAATGGAAACGATAGAGATCGCCAAACGCGCGAAAATTCCCGTGCACATATCTCATATCCAGCTTAACCTCCCGTGGAACGATGTCACGGCAAAACAGATGTACGGCCTGATAGAAAAAGCGCGCAGCGAAGGCGTGGACATAACTGCCGACCAGCACCCCTACGAGAGGGGATATGCCATCCTCTCTTACCGCCTGCCGAACGAGTACAAGACGGGTCTTGGCGTCAAAGATAAATACAAGACCCCCGAAGGTAAAGCCCTCATGAAAAAAGAGATCAAAAAGGTCTTTGCATTCCTCGGCCCGGAAAAGATCAGCCTGACCTCCGGCCCGGAAAAATACCTGACCAAGACCATCAAGGAGATAGCTGAGATCGAGGGGAAGGACCCGGCAGAAGTTTATGTCGACCTTTCCTGCATGGAGCCGGCGCCTTTCGCCCTTTTTGATGAGATCAGCGACAAGATAAACAGGGATGTCATGCCGCACGATTATGTTTTTACCGCTTCCGACGGGTTTACTGTTTTTCAGCCTTCCGATTCGCCGCATCCCAGGTTTTTTGGCTGCTTCCCCAGGAAGATCAGGAAATTCGCGCTTGAGGACAAGCTGATGGGACTTAATGATGCTATCCGCTCCATGACTTCTCTGCCGGCCGCCAAGTTCAAGATGAAAGGCAGGGGCATGATCGCCAAAGGAAATTTTGCGGATATCGCGGTGATCGACATGAACAACTTCAGGGACCGCGCAACTTATGCCCAGCGGGACCTTTATTCCGAAGGTGTTATGTACTTGCTGGTGAACGGAACTGTTTCGATCGATAAAGGCAAGTTCACCGGCGAAAGCAAAGGCCGGACCTGCAAGCTTTAATATCGACTAATGATCAAAGGAGGAAGTAAAAATGTTTAATAGGATAATCGTTTCCGCGATCGCAATTTCGTGCCTGGCGCTCATAAGCTCTGCGCAGGCCTGCACCGATTTTCAGATCAAAGCAAAGGACGGCAGCGTGGTGATAGGCCGCTCAATGGAATTCGCCATGGGGATGGATTCCGAAGTGGTTGTATTTCCCAGTGGAATGAAAATGATCAGCGAGACGCCGGACGGCAAGAAAGGGATCAGCTGGACATCGAAATACGGATTTCTGGGGGTCAACGCGTTAGGCGAAAAGATGGCGGTCCTGGATGGGATGAACGAAGCCGGCTTATCGATCGGATTCCTCTGGTTCACGGAAAGCCAGTATTCGAAAGACCAGACCGGCGCTTGGCTTGCGGTCACCGATCTCGGCCACTGGATGCTCGGTAATTTTTCCACGGTCAGCGAAGTGAAGAAAGAGATAGGCAAGATAAAAGTGGTCGGCGCTTACGTGCCGCAAATGAAGATGGTTCCCGGTTTCCACGCGGCGGTTCACGATGTCAAAGGCAATAACATCGTCATAGAGTTCATCGGCGGGGAAACAAAGGTTTACGATAATCCCGTCGGCGTCATGACCAACAAGCCGACATTCGACTGGCAGCTGACAAATTTGCGCAATTACGTCAATCTGGATGCGAACGACAAAGGATCATATCAGGTGAGAGGGGTAAAGTTCAATGCCGCGGGTAGCGGCAGCGGCTGGCTGGGCATGCCGGGCGACTGGACGCCGCCAACGCGGTTCGTCCGCACGGCCCTGATGGTAAACTCCGCAGATCCGGTAAAGGATGCGGCCGGGGCGGTCAACCTTGCGGAACATATCCTTAATGCCAATGATATTCCGCTGGGCGTGGTTAAGGCGGGGAAAAAGGTGATGAAAGAGATGGTTGATTATACGCAGTGGATAGTGGTCAAGGATCTGACCAACAAGGTCCTCTATTTCCGCTCCTACCAGGATCTTGCCCTCAAGAAAGTTGACATGAAGAAGCTGAGTTTCGCGCCGGGCGCTAAGATGATCTCGACCCGCATCGAAAGCGGGAGCAGGAACATTATAGATATGACAGGCAAGATGAAGTGAATCTTAAGTAAAATACCGCTTGCTATATGCAGCAATGTTGGATAAAATATAACCTGTAAAAGTCGAGGTTAATGCTTTTGTTGTGTATATTTATTTATATGTAGCGCGAAATATATCCAAGACCTTAAGTCTTGGTGTTTTAGTTTAAAGCCTTAACGAAATAGATCAAAGTGTATTGAGAGGTGAAAATTAGCATGGCAAAGAGTTTATTTGTAGGCAACCTTCCATGGTCAGCGACCGAGGACGAGATAAAGGCCAAGTTCGAGGAACATGTAAAGGTCATAGCTGTTAGGCTTATTACGGATAAAATGACAGGCAAAGCCAAAGGTTTTGGTTTTGTTGAAGTCGATGACTCCGAAATGGATAAAGCCATTACCGCGATGAACGGCATGAAAATTGGCGATAGAGAGATCGTTGTCAATGAAGCAAAGCCGAGAGGTGAGGGCGGCGATAGGCCAAGAAGCGGCGGTTATAACAAAAGATTCTAAGTTTATCTTAGATCAATAAAGAGGGCCTGTTATGCGAAAGCGTAATGGGCTCTTTTTTCTTGCCAACTGGGGAACTTGCCTGCCTGCCCTCCAGACCTGCCTGCTCGCCTCGCGGCGAAGCGGGCCGGCAGGCATGCCCAACAGCCGGATCAACCAAATACCTCTTGCTATATACAGCAAAGCAGGATATAATATGACCCATAAGAGTCGAAGTTAATGTTTTTGTTGTGTATATTCATTTATATGTAGCGCGAAATTCACCCAAGACCTTAAGTTTTGGGTTTTTTGTTTAAAGCCATTAACTGAACAGATCGAAATATATTGAGAGGTGAAAAATTAATGTCAAAGAGTTTATTTGTAGGCAACCTTCCATGGTCAGCGACCGAGGACGAGATAAAGGCCAAGTTCGAGGAGCACGTAAAGGTTGTTGCAGTCAGGCTTATTACGGACAAAATGACAGGCAGAGCCAAAGGTTTTGGTTTTGTTGAAGTCGATGACTCCGAAATGGACAAAGCCATTACCGCGATGAACGGCATGAAAATTGGCGATAGAGAGATCGTTGTCAATGAAGCAAAACCGAGAGGCGAGGGCGGCGATAGGCCAAGAAGCGGCGGATTTAACAGAAGTTTCTAAGAATATCTTAGTTAACTAAAGAGGGCCTGTTATGCGAAAGCGTAATGGGCTCTTTTTTCTTGCTTTCGGGGGAGCCAACCTTTCAGGAAATGTCAAATTTCCAATATCAAATGACAAATTAATGTCCAAATCCCAATGTCCAATTGGAAAATGGTCATTGGTAATTAATTTGACATTGGCAATTGGTAATCGGCCATTTGCTTTAATGCTACGATGACATCTTACATATTATATGATTTAATATAACTGTAGCAGAACTTATCCGATCGGATCAGCTATATCATCAGGTCATGCCCTTCATCCCATGGCTTGCCCCGAGCGAGCGGAGCGAGTCGAGGGGAACCCAGACCGAAAGGTCAAACAATGAAAGTATTCATAGAATTTGAGAGGCATCCGCTTTTATTCGAGAACCCGCGGAATATTATCCGCGTCCACGATCCGAATAAGATCGCGTCAGCTTTTGCCGACATCGAAAGATATCTGGACGAAGGCCTCCACATTGCCGGATTTCTCTCTTATGAAGCCGGGTTTTCTTTTGAAAAAAAGCTGTTCGTTGATAAAAAGTATGATTTTCCGCTCTTATGTTTCGGGGTATACGGCAAGCCGTCGGCGAAGAGACCCGAGGGTGAACGGACATCAGTAAAACTTGACGATACATATATCAATATCTCAAAACAGGAATATTCCGCGAATATCGAAAAAATAAGGCGCCACATCCAAGATGGAGATGTTTACCAGATTACTTACTGTATCAAAAAGAAATTCAAGTTCAGCGGCGATGCCTGGGGATTGTATAACTCTCTCCTGGAGTCCCAGCCCGTGCCTTATCCCGCTTATATTGAAACGGGCGATATGAAGATATTGTCCCTGTCACCGGAGAGATTCTTCCTGAAAAAAGGCGGTAACATCCTGGCCGAGCCGATGAAAGGCACCTGGTGGCGCGGCGGGAATTTCATCTCCGATATCATCGAGCGCTATCGTTTCTCGCGCGACAGGAAGAACAAGGCGGAGAATATAATGATAGCGGACCTTCTGAGGAACGACCTTGGCAGGGTGGGGAAGGACATCAAAGCGCCGAAATTATACAGGATCACAAAATACAAAACGCTTTACCAGATGACATCTATCGTGACGGGAAAAGTCCCAAGGGACATCCGATGTTATGATCTTTTCGCGGCTTTGTTCCCGTCCGGCTCTGTGACCGGAGCGCCCAAGATAAGGGCGATGGAGATCATAAAAGAGATAGAAAAGGAGGAAAGGACGATATACACGGGCGCGATCGGATACATTACTCCCGAAAGGGACATGTACTTCAATATTCCCATACGCACAGCGCTTTTAAGGGGTGAAGAAGGGGAGATGGGCATCGGCGGGGGAATAGTCTGGGATTCGACCGCGGAAGGTGAATGGAGGGAAGGCCAGCTGAAGGCAAAATTCCTCACTGACATTGCAAGTGGAAGTTAAACAATTTTATATCCGCAAATAGAGTGATATAATACCGTTCCGGAGGCAAAAAGCGTGTTCTGGAGCAGAAAGATAAAGAAAGAATATTTTGAGAACGGCGTCCTGAAAAGCGAAGCGAACTTCAGGGGAAGCAGGCGCGACGGCGTGACAAGGCGCTACTACGAGAATGGTTTCCTCATGATAGAAGCCAATTTCAGGAATGGAGAACCCCACGGAAAATTCCGCGAATATTACGAGAACAACAACATGATGGCCGAAGAGGTCTATGACGGCGGGCAGCTTATAATCCAGAAAAGGTTCGACAGGAACGGGAAGCTGACCGATGTCGCGAGGCGGTATTACCAGAACGGCCAGATAAGGATAGAAGCCGGCTTTAGAAACGGCAAGCCGGAAGGCATAACAAGGGAATACCACGAGAACGGGTCCTTGATGGCGGAAGAGTATTACAGGAACGGGTCCCTGATGAGCAAGAAGAAATATGACAGGTCGGGGACGCTGATGACTTGCTTGAATGAATATTACGAAAACGGCCATTTAAGGAATGAAACGGATTTTGTTGAGGGGATCTACAAGGAATATTACAAGAGCGGCGCGATAAAGATAGATGCGCGCTTCAAGGACAAGAAGCCCCACGGGCTCATAAAAGAGTATTACGAGGAAGGCATTATTGCCGCGGAAGACGGCTATGAGAGGGGCCGGCATGTAGGCAGCAGGAGATACAGCAGGCTTGGAAGCCTTGTGGCGTCGACAGGAAAATTAAAGGAGCCGGAGCCGGTCATATTTGAAGCGAAAAAAGCAGAAGGCAGTATGTTCAAGGAATACATCGATAAGCTCGGCCAAATGCCGGAAGAAACACAAAAAACGGATGTTCCCCCGATAGTTCAGGAGGTAAAACCCGTAATTATAGATGAGCCAAAACAGGAGATAGTTGAAAAGGCCGTTGAAGCAAAGGAGATCGAGCCAAAGCCGACAAAAGTTCCGGCGAACAGGATGGAAGCGCTTCGCGAGGTGTTGGTTGAGGAGGAGAAAAAGGAAGACAAAAAAATTGAATTCGTACGCAATGAGATAGAGAAAGCGCTTGAAGGAAAACTGGAAAATGAAATTGAAGAGGTCGGGCGTGAGCCGCAGGTGGAGGAAAGGGGAGATGAGAAGACCGTTAAGGAATACTACCTTAGCGGGGCGGTGAAGATAGAGAAGACATATAAAGGGGACAAGCTCCACGGATTGACCAAGGAATATTATGAAAGCGGAGAACTTATGGCGGAGCAGTTCTATGTTAACGGGGAGCTTGAGAGCCAGGCCAGGTTCGACAAGACCGGAAGATTCTTCTACAAATGGAAAAGATGACATCGGATGAAGTGTTTCGTTTATATCCTCAAATGCAGAGATAATTCCTTATACACCGGCATCACGAACGATCCCCAAAAAAGGTTCAAGGAGCATGTTTCCGGGAAAGGTGGCCGCTATACCAGGTCTCACAAGCCGATAAAGATGGTATATCTGGAAAAAACCTCGAACAGAAGCAAGGCGATGAAGAGAGAAGCGCGGATAAAACGGATGAGAAGAGCGGATAAGCTGGCCTTGATAAAAACATCACCTTGAACGCTCGCGATCAATTTGGTATATTAAGCCGTTTGATTCTAAAAATATGAACTACAGCGCAGTAATTCTAGGCATTATTTTTATCCCTGTAACAGGAGCATTCATCCTTCCGCTGGTCGGCTGGATCTCTAAACCCATAAGAAATTACCTGTCTTTTCTGTTCATTTCCTCATCTTTTGTTCTTTCCGCCGCATTAATGCCTCTGGTAATGTCAGGGAAGACAGCGACATTCAGCATGCCCCTGGCTTTCGGGTTCAATATGGTCTTTACGGCCGATGGCCTTGCGGTCTTCATGGCGGCTGTTTCCTCCTTTATCAGCGCGATAATATTACTTTATTCCATAGACTACATAAGCCACTACGAGAACCAGAACGAATATTACTCGATGGTCGTGCTTTTCTGCGGCTCAATGATGGGCCTTGTATACTCCGCCAACCTGATACTGCTTTTCATTTTCTGGGAGCTCACGGCCATAACAAGCTGGCGCCTTATCGGGTATTTCAGGGAAAAGATCCATGTCCTGAAGGCCGACAAAGCTTTCCTTGTAACGGGATTCGGCGCCCTTATGATGCTTATCGGCTTTATCGCTATATACCAGATAACGGGTTCTTTTGACCTGGCGGTCATAAAGCAGGCGTTAATAGGACATCCTCTCCCGGACATACTGCTCGCACTTATTTTTGTCGGCTTGCTTTCAAAATCGGCGACACTGCCTTTCCATACTTGGCTTCCCGACGCAGGTGTCGCGCCGTCACCAGTCACCGCGCTTCTCCACGCTGCGGTCCTTGTAAAGATAGGCGTTTATGTTTTCGCAAGGTTATTTGTGTCGACGCTGGCGGTAGGGGAGATATGGCATACGATAGTTCCTCTTGTCGCGGTGGCAAGCACTATAGTTTCCGCATCCGCGGCGATGTTTGAAACGGATATCAAACGGCTTATCGCGTATTCCACCGTAAGCCAGATCGGGTTCATTTTCTTCGGGCTTGCGACCGGCAATGTCATCGGAATAGCGGGCGGGCTCCTTTACATATTAATGCACGGCATTGCAAAGGCAGGCCTCTTCCTTTGCGCCGGCATAATAGAGCAGAACACGAAGACGAAGGACATCACAAAGCTCGGCGGGCTTATAAAGGCAATGCCTGTAACGGCAATTTCTTTTCTCCTGTGCGCGCTGTCTGTAATGGGTGTGCCGCCCTTCGGCGGATTCTTCAGCAAGTATATGGTCTTTGCCGGCGCGGTACAGGCAGGACAATTCCTGCCTGCGTTCCTGTTCCTGATAGGCGCGTTCATGACGATCATCTATCTCTTCAGGGTGTTCAACCTTGTTTTCCTTGGGACTGCCAGAGGCCCTCAGGCAAAAGAAGGTTCTGTATTGATGATATTATGCGTGGCGGCGCTCGCGGCGCTCTCTCTTATAGGCGGAATATTAGTGAGCTATCCGGCGGAATTCGCCGTAACGGCGGCTCAGCAGATGCTGGGGATAATAAAATGACGGCTATTACATTAATATTAACGTTCCTTAATTTTTTACTCGCGGCATCCCTCTTCAAGAGCAATTTGAGCTTTTCGATGCCCTGGCTTGGTTTCGGGCTTGATCTTTCATTCAGGGTATATAGTTTCAACGCGTTCATTATGCTTGCGGCTTCTATCTTCGGCGTACTGATAGCGCTTTATTCGTCCGCATTCATGAAGGGCAAGAAGAATTCGGGCCTGTTCTACGCGCTGCTCCTCCTTTCACTGGCCTTTGTGGACGGGGCAGTTACGGCGGATAATCTTTTGGTAATGCTTTTCTTCTGGGAAGGATTGCTTGCGGCAATGTTCGGGATGATCGCTGTCGGAAGCGACAAAGCTTTTAATACGGCTACAAAGGCATTCATAATACTCGGCATTTGCGACCTCTGTATGATGTTCGGCATCGTGATGACCGGGCAGCTTGCCGGGACTTTGACCATTTCGCAGATACATCTTCCCCTGGATGTTCTGGGGAGCGTTGCTTTCATATTCCTGATGATAGGCGCTATATCAAAGGGCGGGGCGATGCCGTTCCACAGCTGGATCCCCGATGCTGCAATAGACGCGCCCCTTCCGTTCATGGCCATATTCCCGGCGGCGTTAGAGAAACTTCTCGGCATTTATTTCCTCACGAGGATATGCGTGGACATGTTTAGTCTTACGGCGGATTCCTGGGTAAGCATACTGCTCATGACGATCGGGGCTCTGACGATAATTTTTGCCGTAATGATGGCGCTGATACAGAAAAACTTCAAGAAATTATTGTCTTACCATGCCATAAGCCAGGTGGGTTACATGATACTCGGCATCGGCACTGCGACCCCCGCCGGGATAATAGGGGGGATATTCCATATGATAAACAACGCTATATACAAGAGCGGCCTGTTCCTTACGGGCGGATCGGTTGAAAAGCAGACAGGCACATCCGATCTTGAAAAACTGGGCGGCATCGGCTGGAAAATGCCGATAACTTTCATTTGCTTCATTATTACGGCGGTTTCGATATCGGGAGTTCCTCCGTTCAACGGATTCTTCTCGAAAGAGCTTGTTTATGACGGGGCGCTGGAGAGGGGATTGATATTTTATCTTGCGGCGGTCATAGGCTCGTTCTTCACGGCTGCATCGTTCCTGAAACTGGGCCATGCGGCATTCCTCGGGAAAATCAGGGAAGAGAACAGGAATGTAAGGGAAGTTCCATGGACAATGCTTGCGCCGATGGTGATCATCGCCATCGGATGCATCGTATTCGGATTGTGGAACGCCCTGCCAATCAATATCATCCAACCGGTGCTTGGTGCGAATCTTGCAGGCCACAGTTTTGCCGGTTTCCCGGCAAACTCAATGCTGGTTATTGTCACACTGATAGTTCTGGCCGGAGCGTTGCTGAATCACTTTTACGGCGTTAAGACAAAGGGCAGCGGACTTAAAGCCGTCGATCATATTCATTATGCTCCTGGCTTATCATGGATCTATGACAAGGCGGAGAAGAGATTCTTTGATCCTTTTGATATCGGCATGTTCCTTATGGGCATGATGACAAGGGTCGGCTGGTGGATCGACAGGGGAATAGACTGGCTGTACGATGTTTTCATTGTCAGGGTAACGTATGCATTCACTTATCAAATAAAAAAAGCTCACAGCGGGAGTTTTGTCGTTTATATTGCGTGGTCGCTTGTCGGGGCGATCCTGGCGTTAATATATATGGTAAGGTAAAAAAATGTTCTCTTTATTGATACTTATACCTTTATTGAGCGTTATCATATTGAACCTGTCTTTCGGAAGGCTGATGAGAAAGACGGCTTTTTCCCTCTGCCTTGCGCTTTTCGTTGTCCAGATATTATTGGTCCTGCTGCCGATATCAGGCGGGTTCGAGCCGATATTCAAATTCAACCTTATTGTGGACGACCTGAGCAGGGTGGTCCTCTTCTGCATAGGCATTGTCCTTTCTTCGGCTCTTTTTGTCGGGGAACATTTGATCAAGGACGATGACCAAAGGTTCAATTTCCTGAACCTTCTTCTGATAGCGCTTGCCGGGATGAACGGCGTTGTGATGGTGAAGGACGTTTTCTCCCTGTATGTTTTCCTTGAAATAACCGCGGTCGCGTCATTTGTGCTCATATCCCTTTACAGGGACAGGGACGCGCTCGAAGCGGCGTTCAAATACTTCGTCCTTTCGGCTATCGCTTCGGTCTTAATGCTTTCGTCGATAGCGATCCTCCTGCTTTTTTCGGGCGATACAGGCTTCTCCGCCATAAACGCGGCGATAATTACATCCCAGCACAGCCGCCTGATAATGCTGGCGATGGGGCTTTTCATCTGCGGGCTTTTCATAAAGGGAGGGCTTATGCCTTTCCACGGATGGCTGCCGGACGCATACTCGGCGGCGCCCGCTCCCGTATCGATACTTTTGGCGGGAATAGTGACAAAGACAGTGGGAATTTATGCGTTGATAAGGATAGTGACGCTTGTGTTCGTTTTTAATGATCCGATCAAGTATCTGCTGCTGTTCGTCGGCGCGATATCAATAGTTCTCGGAGCCCTTGCGGCGCTCGGCCAGAGCGACTTTAAGAGGATGCTCGCTTATTCAAGCATAAGCCAGGTAGGTTACATTATTATAGGGCTTGGCTGCGGGACGCCGCTGGGCATCTTCGGCGCGATATTCCACCTGCTTAACCACGCGGTATTCAAGACGCTACTGTTCGTGAATTCCGCCGCGGTGGAGAAAGAGACGGGCACCACCGACATGGACAAGATGTCGGGTTTAGCTGAAAAAATGCCTTTGACCGGCATCACTTCCGTCCTTGCGGTCCTTTCAACGGCGGGGATACCGCCTTTGTCGGGTTTCTGGAGCAAGCTGATAATTATCATGGCATTATGGATCTCCGGTTACAGGATCTTCGCCGTTATTGCCGTTACCGCAAGCGTTATAACATTAGCTTATTTTCTTTCTTTGCAGAGAAGGGTCTTCTGGGGAAAGCTCGGGAAAGAATTCAATAACATCAAGGAGCCGGGTTTCATGCTTGCATTCCCTGCGCTGGTCCTTGCGTTCATTATAGTGGCAGTGGGGATATTGTTCCCTTATCTGGCGCATGAGTTCATTAATTTAAAGGAGTTAACGGGAGGATAATTTGGCGGTAATAGACGAACTGATACTCTTTATGCTTGCGGCGTCCGCTCTGTGGACGGTCATGACGCGGAGCTTATTGCGTTCCGCGATAGGGCTTGCTTTGACGAGCGTGATGCTCGCGATATTGATGTTCAGGCTGAACAATCCCTTTGCCGCGGTCTTTGAGCTGTCGGTTTGCGCGGGATTGATATCGGCATTGTTCTTCTGCATCATAACAATTACCGAACCAATGACCCCCGAGAAGGTCCGCGAAGAGGGTGGCGCAAGGTTCGAGCGGTTCCGGTATCTGCCTGTAATAGTCTTGATCGTCGGGATCGTCCTTAGGATCCTGACCGTAAAAATAGACGTCAAATTGCCGGCACTGGAAGAGATCGTGGATGTGAGGCATTTTCTGTGGGGGCACAGGCAGCTTGACCTTATAGGCCAGATCATCATCCTGCTTTGCGGCGTTTTCGGCATAGTTATATTATTGAAAGAGATAAGGAAAAAAGGCGGCTAATACAATGCATTTGATCTGGATATTCTGTGTTTATGTTATCATCCTGTTCGTGATAGGGATTTATTGCATCCTTGCCACGCTGAACCTTGTCAGGATGCTTATCGGGATAGAGGTCCTGATGAAGGCCGTCACGCTGCTTATTATTGTCGCGGGTTATGCCAGCGGGCGCACTTCCCTTTCCCAGTCCCTTGTCATTACTTTGATAGTGGCAGAAACAGTGTTGATAGCGGTGGCAATGGGGATAGTGCTTAGCATATATAGGCACACAAAGTCGCTTGAAACCGGCAGTCTGACAAGATCGAAAGGATAAACAAAGATGTGCAGGTATTTATTAATGCCTCCGGTCAGTTTCATTATAATACTGGCGGTATCGTGGCTTCTTTCATTTGCCTCATCCCGGCTTTCGCTTAAGACGGGGAAAGGGACAAAGGGCGGGAAGAAAGCTTACGCGTGCGGCGAAGATGTTTATGACAACATGGTCAGGCCGGATTACAGCCAGTTCTTCGTGTTCGTGTTCTTTTTTACGCTTGCGCATGTTGCTACGCTTGTCATTACAACAATGCCGAAGGGAATGCTTGATACATTCTATATCGCGATAGCTTACATTCTTGCGTGCCTGGTGTCCTTGTTGATACTTTTCAGGAGCTGATAACATGAAGGTTATAGATAAGATAGTTAACTGGGCAAGGCTGAAGTCGCCGTGGGTCCTCCATTTCAATACCGGCGCCTGCAACGCCTGCGACATAGAGATAGTGGCGGCGCTTATGCCAACATATGACCTTGAGCGTTTCGGCGTGCTTCTTAAGGCCACTCCCAGGCATGCAGACATACTTTTATGTTCGGGGCCGGTCACGAGGCAGATAGAGGACAGATTGATCAGGATATACGAACAGATGGCTTTTCCAAAGTTCGTTGTGGCCGTCGGCACCTGTGCCTGCTCAGGCGGTGTTTTTGACGGATGCTACAACGTAAAAGGCGGGATAGATACGGCGATCCCCGTGTCGGCGTATATCCCCGGCTGCCCTGCAAGCCCGAAAGCCATAATGGACGGAGTGGTCAAGCTGCTCCAGAGCCTGGAGGCGAAATAATGTCGGAAGAAGAGAAAATAAAACAGCTATTAGCGGACAGGTTCAATTTTCTTGCTGATAAGATCATGATCAGGAGGGCGAGACGGCTTTTCCTGGAGGTCAGCATGGATAAATTCAGCGAAGTGTTCGATCACGCGATAAAGGCGCTGAACTTTTCAATGCTTCCGGCGATAACAGGGCTCGACGAAGGGGATAAATTCGGCCTTATTTACCACCTTGCGGCAGAGTCGGGTATTATGCTCAACATTAAAACAAGCATACCGAAAGACGACCCGATACTTCAGACAGTGACCGGCTATTTCCCGAGCGCTGAAATGTATGAAAGGGAAATGGCCGACCTGCTCGGCATGAACGTAAAAGGGCTTCCCGAGGGCAACAGGTATCCTCTGCCCGATGACTGGCCGGCGGACCAGTACCCCCTGCGCAAGGGATGGAAAAGCGACGTCCTTGATAAAAAGGAGGAGAAACCTCAACCCTAGCCCTTCTCCTATTTATAGGAGAAGGGGGATGCGAGGCTAAAGCAGAGTAGTTCCCCTCTCCACATAGTGGAGAGGGGATAAAGGGGTGAGGAGGTAAATATGGCGGAAGAAAAAGAATTCAGGATACCGATAGGACCCCAGCATCCGGCATTAAAAGAACCTGTGAGCTTCAGCCTTGCGTTAAGGGGAGAGAAGATAGTGGGCGTAGATGTGCGGCTGGGCTACAACCACAGGGGAATAGAAAAAGCCTGCGAGGAAAGGACCTATGTTCAGGATGTTTATCTTATCGAAAGAATATGCGGGATATGCTCCCATACGCATTCAACATGCTTCGTCCAGGCCGTGGAAGAGATCGCGGGGCTCGAAGTCCCGAAACGCGCCCTGTACATACGTACGCTGATAGGAGAGCTTGAGAGGATCCATAGCCATTTATTATGGCTTGGCGTGGCAGGGCATGAGATCGGATTTGATACTCTCCTTATGTTTACATGGCGTGACCGCGAGGTCGTAATGGATCTCCTTGCCATGCTGACAGGCAACCGCGTTAATTACGGGATAAACACCATCGGCGGGGTAAGAAGGGACATCAGGGCGGAAGACATTAAAGAGATATTTAAAGCCATGGACATCCTTGAAGAGAGGACAAAGTATTATATTGAAGTCGCGACGCAGGAGACAACGGTCGTCCAGAGGCTTATGGGCGTAGGCGTCCTTTCGAAAGAAGACGCTTTGAAGCTTGGAGCTGTCGGCCCGACGGCGAGAGCCTCGGGAGTGGCCAGGGATATAAGGCGCGATGATCCTTATGCAGCTTACGCGGAAATGGATTTCAATGTGATCACAGATGACCATAACGACGTTTACGGCCGCGCGGTCGTAAGGCTCAAGGAGCTCATTGAATCATACAAAATAATAAGGCAGTCCGTCGGGAACCTTCCGGAAGGGCCCCTCGCGGTAAAAGCGCCGAGAAAGATACCCGCGGGAGAAGCCGTGAGCCGCTACGAGGCGCCGAGGGGCGAGGACATGCATTACGTGAAAGCGAACGGGACAGACAAGCCCGAGAGAGTAAAAGTAAGGGCTCCGACGCTTGCGAACGTTCAGGCGGTAAGGCACATGCTGCGCGACAGATATCTTGCGGACATGCCGATAGTTGTCGCGGCGATAGACCCGTGCTTCTCGTGCACCGACAGGCTGGTATCCATAAGGGACATGGACAAGGACAGGACGGATGTCATTGAGTGGTCTGACCTCCGGGACTACAGCATTGAATGGTATAAAAAACGTGGAGTAGATTTCAGCAAAATGGGGAAGAGAAAATGATCAACGCGCTGGTCGGCATGCTGATATTTCCGGGATTTTTATTTTTAAGCGTTCTTGCCCTTGCAGCCGAGTATGCGGACAGGAAGATCTACGCCCGTCTCCAGAACAGAGTGGGGCCTCCTTTCTTTCAGCCGCTTGCTGATCTTATCAAGCTTATAGCCAAGGAAGAGATAATTCCCGAAGACGCGAACCCGCAGATGTTCAAGTTTGCGCCATTGTTCGCTCTCACTGCCGCGGTCACGTCGATATTTTACATACCTTTATGGAGAACGGGAGCTTTGTATTCCTTTACGGGCGACGCGATAGTTGTCTTATACCTTCTCACTATACCCACGCTTTGCTTTTTCATCGGAGGATGGTATTCATCGTCGCTTTTCGCAAGGATAGGTTCTGTCCGCGCGGTAACCGCTCTTTTTTCGTATGAAGTCCCTTTATTCATCGGGGTCCTTTCTTCCGCCTTACTGGCGGATACCTGGTCGCTTTCGGGGATGGCGATATTTTACGAAAACCACCCCTGGTTCTGGCTTTTCAATCTCATCGGGTTCGGGGTCGCGCTTACGGCTTTACTGGGAAAACTGGAAAAAGGCCCGTTCGATATCCCGGAAGCGGAAACGGAGATAGTTGCCGGAGGATTCACGGAATACAGCGGAAGGTTCCTCGCGATACTCAGAATGACCCTCGACATAGAACTGGTCGTTGGCGCTTCGCTTCTTGCTGCGGTTTTCCTTCCTTTCGGGCTGACACCCCCCCCCATTATCGGCTTTATCATATATATATGTAAGGTCCTGTTCGTTGTTGCCTGCATCTCTTTGATGAGGACGGTTTTGGCAAGGTTAAGGATAGACCAGATGATAGAGTTCTGCTGGAAATACCTTGTCCCGCTCGGGATCCTGCAGCTTCTGATAAATTTGCTCCTGAAAGGAGTAATATTTTAATGGTGTTTAAAAGAACAAAGCTCGGCAAAATGGCAATGGAGGTCCTGAAGACCTTTTTTCAGAAACCGGCCACTATTTTATATCCGGCGGAAAAGATCGAGATGCCGGAGAAATTCAGGGGAAAGCTGATCTTTTATCCCGAAAAATGCATCGGATGCCAGCTTTGCGTCAAGGATTGTCCGTCTAACTCGATCAGGATAAAGAAGCTGGCTGATGGCACGTTCGAGGCGGAAGTGGACCTTGATAAATGCATATACTGCGCGCAGTGCGTCGATTCGTGCCCGAAGGATGCGCTGGAAGCAACGAAGGATGTTGAGCTTGCCCAGCTGGACAGCGGCAAGCTGAAGGTTGTGATCAATGCAAGGCCTCACGAACAAGCTCAAAAGTAACCTCAAGGGCGCCAAAAGGATAGCTGTCCTCGGCGTGGGAAGTGAATTAAGAGCGGATGATAATGCCGGCATGCTTATATCGCAGGAGCTCGAACGGTCACAGGCACAGATCAGCAAGGTCATCGATATTAAAGTATTCCTCGGGCATACCGCGCCGGAAAACCTTTCGGGAGAAATAAAGAAATATGCGCCGTCCCATGTAATAATAATCGATACGGCGGACATCGGAAAAAAGCCGGGAGAAGTCGCTGTATTCACCCCCGAAGATTCGGGAGGCATATCTTTTTCCACCCATAAGCTTCCGATCAAAGTATTGGCCCAGTATCTTACCCAATCAATTGACTGCAAGATCATCATTATCGGCATACAGCCTAAAACCCTGGATTTCGGAAAAGATGTTTCAAGGGAAGTGAGTGTTGCGATCAAAGAGCTATCAAAAAAAATAAAAGGGGCTATGATAGGGATGAACAAATGAGCGTAATCGACATAATTAAAAAACGCCAAAGCGTAAGAATATATCAGGAGAAGCCCGTTGAAGAGAAAAAGCTTCAGCTTATTCTTGAGGCCGCGCGTCTTGCTCCTTCCTCATCCAATTCTCAGCCATGGCACTTCATAGCCGTAAAGAACAAAGAACTGATAAAACGCCTGATGAACGCGGTCCCTCTCGGGATCACTGCTATCAACAAGTTCATGGAGCAGGCGCCCATCGTCATTGTCGGCTGTGTGACTCCCAATTTCTTTCAGAAGGCATCCTCCCTTTTGGGCAGAGAGAATTACTGGATAGATGTTTCCATAGCAATGGAGCACATGGTGCTTGTTGCGGAAGAGCTTAACCTCGGCACCTGCTGGATCGGCTGGTTCGATGAGGGAAAAGTGAAGAAGATCCTCAAAGTTCCCCGAGACGCTAAAGTTGTCGCGATGCTTACGCTGGGATATCCTGGAGAGGGCGCAACTCACGCCACAACAAGAAAACCGCTCGAAGATATATCCTCTATTGACGGATATTAGATCCGTTTGACAGCAAAAAAATTGCCGATCGCCGGTTCTTGATAATCAACCCCCGCCGCGGGGTAGGTAAATCCCCCGCCGCGGGGTAGGTAAATGTGAAATGCTCCGGACCAAATAATTGAAATTCCTGTTCACTTGTGAAGATCAATGTTGAGCCGGGCTTTGCTCTTTGGACCAATTCCTTCATCTTTTCAGTGTAATTATCCCTAAAAGGAAGAAAAAAGAAGATATAGTCAAAAGGCTCAATGCTTTGACGGAGAAAATCGGCGTTCTTTAAGGTAACATTGGAAATGCTATATTCCCTCATGATCCTGCGGGTTATATTGCAAAGTCGCTTATCTGTTTCAAATAATGTCACATTTTCAAAATAATATGATGCTCGCAAGCCGATCCTGCCTGACCCTGATCCAAGTTCCGCAAAATGTGCGTTCCTATTGAATTTCATTTCAGTAACGAATTTCATGAAAGATTTGGGAGGAGTTGAGAAAAAAATGGGCCTATTCGGGCCCTCAGTGTTGAAATTAAAGGAGGTTGGTGACTGCGATAATATGAAATCTCTTTCAGCTATCCGGATGTCCCTATCCAACCTTTTAAATTCCCTTTTTATTATTACAGGGCCAACGACAGGCCTCTCAACAATTTTAAGCCTGTTAAGGCCGCATCCCACAGAGCCATTGACAAATCTTAGACCCATTTTTATCTCCTTGGTTATTTTCGCCTGAACACGAAAGTGGCGGGAAGAAGTTTATATGTGATGCCCTTCCAAAGATCGGGGTAAATTGCAGTGTAATCTTTCGGGTTGAAAACATCCTGTTTGTTATATTTATGGCTTATTATGTACGTTCCCGGTTTCGTTTCTTTCAACTTATCAGACATCAATTCAGCGAATTTTATTTTGAACGGCCAGTACATGAAAAGCACGTTGTACGGCTTGAGGTCAGCTTCAAGAAAATCGGTTTTTTTAAAGTCGACATTATTCAGGTTGAACTTTCGTCTGATCCGTTCTGCATTGGAAAAGAGCCGGCGATCAAATTCAAATCCGGTAACATGCTTGAAGAAAAATGATGCGGTAAAACAAGCCATGCCAAGCCCTGATCCGAGGTCGGCGAATTGACTTTCCTCGGGGAGCTGGGCTATGCTGAAAATTCTCAGAAGCACTCTTGGAGGTGTGGCAAAGTACTCAGGCATATTGGGGCATTTTTTATTTTTTATTGGGAAATACACCCATCTATCCCATTTAGCCGGGTTCATGTTTACAAGCTTGTGCGGCGAGATAATATTTCTTTCCGCGTGCATGACGGCCCTCTGTAATTTTATTATCTGCCGATAGGTCCTGATATTTCCGATGGTTTCCATGTTCATTCTCCAATAACATCGTTTAAATATATCGTACAGGTTATTATCGATAAAGTGACGCATGAATTTCATGGAAAAACAACAAAAAATATAGGATAATCAGCGCATGAATAGTGCTCTCATGTTAGGAACAACGGCCGCATTTTTGACAACGATAGCTTTCCTGCCACAGGTCATAAAAGCCCATAAAACAAGGGAAACAAAGGACCTTTCGCTGATAATGTACATATTATTTTCGTTCGGCCTTATGCTTTGGACAATATACGGTTTTCTGCTGAATTCAGCGCCCATTATCGCTGCAAACGCGATCACTTTAATGATGTGTTCTTATATAGTATATTTAAAGGTAAAATACGGTTAATGAGGAGGGAAACAGCATGAATATTCCGGTTATTCTAGGCACGGCAAGGGTAGGCCGACAATCGGAAAAAGTAGCGAATTTCATCCTTGAGGAGGTCAAAAAGGCAGGGATCGAGACCGAGATCGTCGATGCCCGGGATTTCAGGGGAGAGGCTACCGACAATACCGGTAAGGGACCCCAGGCAAAGAGATTATCACCGAAGATGGAAAAAGCCGATGCTTTTATCATAGTATCTCCCGAATATAATCACGGCTACCCGGGGGAGCTTAAGATGATGCTAGATTTCCTTTATGACCAGTACGCAGGAAAGCCGGTCGGCTTTTGCGGGGTTTCTGCGGGTGGGCTGGGGGGCGCAAGGGCGGTGGAACAATTAAGGCAAGTGGTAATTGAGCTTCACATGCTGCCGATTAGGGAAGCATTGTATTTTCCAGTGGTTCAGAACCTTTTTGATGAAAAAGGCACTATCAAGGATGCTGGCGCTTATAAAGATCGGATTAAAAGCTTCCTAAGTGAATTAACAAAGTATGCGAACGCCTTAAGGGCGGCAAGAAAGTAAAAGCCCGCCGAAGGCGGACAAGGAGGTATCTATATGGCAGAAGTGAAATTCTACGTTTTACCGGAGCTCCCGTACGGCTACAAGGACCTGGCCCCGCACATGTCGGAGGAGCAATTAAAGATACACCACGACAAGCATCACGCGGCATACGTTAAGGGCGCGAACGCGGTGCTCGAAAAGCTTGATAAAGCCCGGATTGAAAAAGCGGAGCTTGATATCAGATCGACATTAAAGGAATTATCGTTCCAAATAGGGGGGCATCTGCTTCACTCTCTGTTCTGGGCAAATTTAGCGCCCGCGGGGAAGGGTGGAGGAGTTCCTTCGGGGACTTTGGCAAAAGAGATCGAGAAGGAATTTGGGAGCTTTGAGAGGTTCAAGAAAGAATTCTCGCAGGCGGCGGCAAGCGTGGAAGGCTCCGGATGGGCAGCATTGTCTCATTGCCCGCTGACAAAAAGGCCTATCATAATGCAGATAGAAAAGCACAACATGAATATTTACCCGATGTTCAATGTTTTGATGGTGATCGACGTTTTCGAGCACGCGTATTACATTGACTACAAGAATGAAAGGGCGAAATTCATCGAGGCTTTCTGGAACATCGTGAATTGGGCGGAAGTCGATAAAAGGCTGGAATCCATCCTCAAATAGAGGATACCATGACACAAAAAGATACTAGCTGGGAAAAAGTCGCAAATTGGTATGACAAGCATGTCTCCGGATCTTCCGATCATCACCGAGATATCATCATCCCCGGAGCATTGAAGCTCCTTGACCCCAAAAAAGGCGAAAAGATCATCGATATTGGCTGCGGAGAGGGGATGCTTTGCCGGGAACTAGCGGGCAAAGGCGCGCAGGTCGTGGGAATAGACGCATCAAAAAAGCTTATCGACATAGCCAAGAAGAAATCCGCCAAGTTCAATATCCACTTCAGGATCGCGGATGCTGCGCATATTGAAGGGATTCAGGACCAAACATTTGACGCCGCATGCTCGATACTTGCTATTCAGAACATGGATGACCTTGATGCTGTCGCCAAGGAAACGGCGAGGACCATTAAAAGGGGAGGGCGCCTTGTCTGGGTCTTGAACCACCCGTGCTTCAGGATACCAAGGCAGAGCGGTTGGGGATTCGATGAGAAGAGAAAGCTTCAGTATCGAAGGATCGACCGTTACATGACGGAAATAAAGATCCCGATCCAGATGCATCCCGGTGCATCACCAAATATTCATACTTGGACATTCCATCGGCCACTATCGGTTTACTTCGATAAGCTCAATTCTCACGGATTCGCGGTCACAAAGCTTGAGGAATGGGTGTCGCAAAGAAAGAGCAATCCTGGAGCAAAGGCAAGGGCCGAGAATATGTCCCGCGAGGAGATCCCTCTTTTTCTCGCAATATCAGCTGTTAAAACTTGATTTGATCATCTGTTAGATGTAAGCTTTATCTGTGACAAGGAGGTGTTCATTTTGGAGACCGGCATAATTATGACACTTATTATATGCGGAACGATCATTGCCGTTGTACTAATTGGGATATTTTTTACGGTGTGGGTGATAACCAAGGGAATACAGGTAGCGAAGGACAATAAATAGTCATCCCTTAGCTTCTGCCCAGCTTCCTCCCACTCCAATGTGGACCTTTACGGGAACGTTCAATTTAACAGCGCTGACCATTTCATGTTCCACAAGTTCCTTGACTTCCGGGACTTCTTCATCGGGGACCTCGAAAACAAGCTCGTCGTGGACCTGAAGGATCATTTTAGTCTTAAGTTTGTTTGCTATCAGTTGATTGTGAATGTTTATCATTGCGACCTTGATTATGTCCGCGGCCGTTCCCTGGACCGGCGTGTTAATGGCTGTCCTTTCGGCGAAATTCCTTAGCCCCATGTTCGGGTTATTGATGTCAGGCAGAGGCCTCTTTCTCCCAAGCAGTGTGCAGACAAACCCGTCTTTTTTTGCCTGGGCTATGACTTCATCAATGAACTTTTTGACCCCGGCATGCTTCGTGAAATATTTATCGATATATTTTGCCGCTTCCGTCTTTTTTATCTTCAGGCTTTTTGAAAGACCGAAATCCGACATCCCGTAAATTATCCCGAAATTGACCACTTTTGCCTTGTCGCGCATCTCGTCCGTAACTTCGCTCAAGGGCACGTCAAAAACCTCTGCTGCTGTGGCTTTGTGGATGTCCAGGTCTTCGTTAAAAGCTTTGGCGAACACGGGATCGCCGCTCAGGTGCGCGAGTATCCTTAGTTCTATCTGGGAATAATCAGCGCCGAGTATCTTCCATCCTTTTTTTGCGGGGACGAAAGCTTCCCTTATCCTCTTTGCCATCTTTCCCTTTGCGGGGATGTTCTGCATATTGGGATTTGAGCTTGAAAGCCGCCCCGTGACGGTCACTGTCTGGTTGAAAGAAGTGTGGATCCTTCCGGTCTTTGGATTGACCAGGGTCGGCAGCACGTCGACGTAAGTCGACTTGAATTTCTGAAGCTGCCTATAGTCCAGGAGCCGCCTGGCTATCTCGAACTGGACGGCAAGGTCTTCAAGCACCTCGGCGTTGGTGGATGCGCCGGTCTTTATTTTCTTTATTATCGGAAGCTTCAGCTTGTCATATAATATTTTCTGGAGCTGTTTTGGAGAATTAATGTTGAAGACCTCTCCTGATATGGCAAAGATGTGCGTTTCCAGGCGCTTCATGTCCGTTTCAAGCTCTTTTGACAGTTCTTTCAGCTTTTCCTCATCGATGGAGACGCCGTTCTCTTCCATGGAAGCGAGGACATCGATAAGGGGCATTTCGATGTTATTAAAGAGGTCGTTAAGCTTTTCTTTTGTTATGTTCTGTTGAAGGACCGGGACAAGCTGGAGCGTTACATCGGCATCCGAGCACGCATAGTCAGAGGCCGGTTCGATGTCCACTTCCGCCAGTGTGATCTGTTTTGCGCCGGTGCCGATAAGCTCGGTTATCTCTATCATTTTCTTTCCCAGTAGACCATGGGCAAGGTTCTTGAGGCCTATCTTTCCCGTGGGGTCAAGCGTGTAGGCGGCTATCATCGTGTCAAAAGACAAATTGAGGACATTTATGCCGTGGTTATAAAGCACCTCAATGTCATATTTCAGGTTTTGCCCGTATTTTTTTATGCCTGTGTTCTCGAGAACGGGCTTGAGCGCGGCCAACACTTTGTCGATGTTCAGCTGTTCGCCTTTATTGTGGCCGACGGGTATGTAATAAGCGCTGTCAGGTTTTATCGAAAAAGAAAGCCCTACAAGCTTGACCCTTAGAGGGTTCTGGCCCGTTGTTTCAGTGTCGAAGGCAAAGCTCTCGGATGATGCGAGATCTTTGACCAAAGCGTCTAACTTTTCCTTTGAATCGACGGTGACATAATTGACCTTGGCTTCCTTAAGGGCTTCTCTTTTTTTCTCGACAGTGAAGAGGCTTGGCTGCTCGGAGTATTTCTTTACAAGGCTGTTGAATTCGAACTCCTCAAATAAAGGGATCACTTTTGACCAGTCAATCTCCTTTGCCTGGAGCTTGCCGAAATCAATGTTCATCGGCACATCGGTAACGATCGTTGCGAGCCTTTTGCTCAGCCGAGCCATATCAATGCCTGCTTCCACCTTATTTCTCAGGCTCGGCGCGCTTATCTTTCCGATGTTCTTCAAGATGTTATCCAGCGATCCAAATTCCTGAAGGAGCTTAACAGCTCCCACTTTCCCTATTCCGTGTATCCCGGGTATGTTGTCCGATGTATCACCCAGGATCGCTTTGTAATCAACAACCTGTTTTGGGGTGATGCCGTATTTCTTTTCCACCTCTTTTTCATCGAACTTAATTATATCCGTAAGGCCTCTCATCGTTCTCTGGACGGATATCTTCTCATCCACGAGCTGGAGGGCATCCATGTCACCCGTGTATATCTCAACATCAAAATCTTCCTTCTCTGCTTTTTTTGCAAGCGTGCCGATGAGGTCGTCAGCTTCAAATCCGTCCATCTCGAACACAGGTATCTCAAACCCCTCCGATATCTTTCTCACCAGCGGCATCTGTTCTATGAGGGTGGGGGGTGCCTTCTGCCTGGTGGCCTTATACTCTTTATACTCCTTATGTCTGAACGTGGGGGCGGCCCTGTCAAATGCAATGGCGATGAAATCAGGCTTCCTGTCAAGGACCTTCAGGAGCATTGTTGTGAAGCCGTAAACGGCGTTCGTTGTTATGCCGGAAGCGGTCTTCATCGTGTCGGGAAGCGCGTAGAAAGCCCTGTAAGCAAGGCTGTTACCATCTATAAGCACGGCTTTTTTGGGCATTGCGGAGATTATATTAACACAATTATCAGGACTTTTCGCCCAGTTGGTACCTTGTAAATCTCCTGAGGACTATGTTCTCGCCGATCTTCGCGCAGAATTCCCCGAGAAGGTCTTTTATGGATTTATTCGGGTCCTTTATGAAAGGCTGGTCAAGGAGGCATACTTCGCTGAAGAACTTTTCAAGCCGTCCCTCGACGATCTTGTCCGCGACCTTTTCGGGCTTCCCCTCGGTGAGCGTCTGGCTCTTCAGGATCTCCTTTTCGTGGGAGACGATCCCGTCCGGCACGTCTTCACGTGAAATATACTGGGGGTTCGAGGCTGCGATCTGCATTGCAATGTCTTTTACAAATGATTGGAATTCGATGTTCCTTGCGACAAAATCCGTTTCGCAGTTTATCTCTAATAAAACGCCTATCTTCCCGCCAATGTGAATGTAACTGTCCACAACGCCTTCGGCCGCGGTTCTTCCCGCCCTGCGGGCGGCTGCTGCCAGTCCCAGCGCTCTCAGGATGTCCACGGCTTTTTCCATGTCACCGTTAGATTCAACAAGGGCTTTTTTGCAGTCCATCATGCCGACGCCGGTCTTTTCCCTGAGCGCTTTAACGTTTTCAGTGGTTATTTCGAGCTTAGAAGCCAACTCTTTTTTCCCCTTTTGCCTGCTCTTCTTCATTCTCAAGCTTCAGTTTGGCGGCTGCGATCGCTTCCATCTGTTCCTCCTGGCCGAGCATCTCCGCTTCTTCAAGCTCTACCGGGACGGCTATCTCTTCCGTTGACGCCTCGGTGGGTTTCAATACCTGCCGCCCTGCCATGACCGCATCGGCGATAAGCGAGGTAAGGAGCTTTATGGATTTAATTGCGTCGTCATTGGCGGGAATCGGGTAATCAACCTCTTCGGGATCGCAGTTCGTGTCAACGACCCCTACGATCGGGATGTCCAGCCTCTTTGCTTCCTTTATCGCGATAATTTCCTTTTTTGAGTCGATGACGAAAAGGATGGAAGGCATTGATACCATGTCCCTTATGCCGCCGAGCCCTTTCACTATCTTCTGGTATTCCCTTTTTATGCTTGCGACCTCTTTTTTTGTTATCTTTTCAAAGGTGCCGTCAGCTTCCATTTTTTCGATGTCTTTCATCTTGGCGATGTTCTTCTTGAGCGTCTTGAAATTCGTCATGGTCCCGCCCAGCCACCTCTGGTTGACGAAGAACATCCCGCATCGCTTTGCTTCCTCTTCTATGGATTCCTGAGCCTGCTTTTTGGTCCCGACAAAGAGCACCGTCCCGTTCTTTGCGACGGAATCCTTGACGAAATTGTAGGCTTTTTCGATGAGCGGTATCGTTTTATGTAGATCTATTACGTGTATGTCGTTCCTTGACGAATAGATGAACTTCTTCATTTTCGGGTTCCAGCTCTTGCTCTGGTGACCGAAATGCACCCCGGCTTCAAGCAACTGTTTCATTGTGACTACTGTCAATTTATATTACCTCCTACTAAAAATAACAAAGGGCAATTATATCAGCAACATTATTTGTTTGCAATAAGCTTTTTCAGAATGTGGCAAAAAAAACTAGCAACGGAGATACAACGGATCCACGGATAAGACATTCACCTACATCCTCTTCCCATCCGTTGATCCGTTGAGACATCCGTTGTTAGTGCATCCGCCCGCTATTATCACCCTGTCCAGGCCGCTCAGGTCCTTTTTCACGAGGACATTCTTCGATTTGAACTTTTCATTGATAATGCCTGTAACGGGCATTGATTGATCAGCCCCGATCTCGAGCATGAGGAAACCGCCTTCTTTTATATAGTTGCCGGCGGCATGTATTATTCTCCGATAATATTCAAGTCCATCGGGTCCGCCGTCAAGGGCGGTAGTCGGCTCAAAATCCTTGACCTCGGGCTGAAGCCTGCCGATGTCGGCAGTCCTTATGTAAGGCGGATTGGATATGATGATATCGAATTTCCGGCCATCTTTCGGGAAAAGGTCTGCTTCAAGGAACTTTATCTTGCTTTCAACCTTATGCCTCTTTGCGTTCTCAAGGGCGACATCAAGCGCTTTTTTTGATGAATCGGTCGCGCAGATCTCGATATTATCGATGAATTTGGCAAGAGAGACCGAAATGGCTCCTGAGCCGGTGCCAATATCAAGCGCAGATATTTTTTGATCGAAGGCCCTTGAAAGCTCGACAGCATTTTCTATCAGCAGCTCTGTTTCAGGCCTGGGGATAAGTACATCAGGGGTGACCTTGAGATCAAGCGACATGAAATATTTATGTCCGGTGATATAAGCGGCCGGCTCTCTTTTCATCCTTCTGGCAATATACCCCTTGAATACCTCCAGAGCCGCTCTGTCCGGCTCTTTTTCAAAATCGATATAAAGCTTTATCCTTTCGGTTTTAAGCGCGTGCGCAAGCAGGAGCTCGGCTTCAAGGTGTGGCTCCTCTATCCGGTGTTTTTTGAAGTGTTCGGTCGTCCAATCAAGGATCTTTTTTATTGTCCAGCCGTGCCTGCCGGCAGGCAGGGGCTCACTTGGCATGCTTGGATTTCTCGAGCTTCGCCGCTTTGTCCGCGGAAGCCAGCGCTTCAACTGTCTCGTCAAGGTCTCCGTCCATTATCGCGTCTATCTTATAAAGGGAAAGGCCTATCCTGTGGTCGGTGACGCGGTTCTGCGGGAAGTTGTACGTCCTTATCTTCTCGCTCCTGTCCCCGCTGCCTATCTGGATGCGGCGGATCTCGTCGATCTTGTCTTTCTCCTTTATCTTCTTTTCATCAAGAAGCCGTGACCTTAAAAGATTCATGGCCTTTGCCCTGTTCTGGTGCTGGCTTCTTTCGTCCTGGCAGACAACGACCGTGTTGGTCGGGATATGGGTTATTCTAATGGCGGAGCTGACCTTGTTGACGTTCTGCCCGCCGGCGCCGCCGGACCTGAACGTGTCCACCCTAAGGTCCTTATCGTCTATCTGAAGGTCTATTTCCTCAGCTTCAGGTATGACAGCCACTGTAGCCGCCGAAGTGTGCACCCTGCCGCTAGCTTCGGTCGCGGGAACCCTTTGGACCCGGTGCGTTCCGCTTTCATATTTAAAAAGGCTGTAAGCGCCTTTTCCGTGGACCGATATCACGGCTTCTTTGTAGCCGCCTAGCCCGGTGGGGTTATCGGATATGATCTCGGTCTTAAAATCCTTGCGTTCCGCGAACCTAAGGTACATCCTTAAAAGCTGCCCTGCGAAAAGCGCGGCTTCATCGCCGCCGGTGCCTGCCCTGATCTCAATAAATATGTCTCTTTCATCGCTGGGGTCTTTTGGAAGCAGGAGGTATTCAAGTTCGGTAAGGAGTGAGCGCTCTTTTTTTTCGTGCTCCTTCAGCTCCGCTTCCGCCATTTCCCGCACTTCTTTGTCCCTGGTCATAGCCTTAAGATTGTCCATTTCGGACCTTGTTTTCTTGTATTCCCTGAATTTATGCACGATGATCTTTATGTCGGAAAGTTCCTTTGTCAGGGCCTGGTATCTTTCTTTATTTGATGTTACATCAGGCGAGGAAAGAAGGTTTTCCAGTTCGGTATTTCTCTTTTCAATAGATTCAAGTTTGTTTAAAAGCATTTAAAGTATGATGGACGGGTAAGTTATCTTCGTTTTTTGGGCTTTTTCGCGGGAGATGAGGCGGCGACTTTGGCATATTTCTTCTTGAAGCGCTCGACCCTTCCCTCGGTATCCATGAGTTTCTGATTGCCGGTGAACAGGGGATGGCAGTTGGAGCATATGTCCACCCTCATTTTCTCATTTGTCGAGCCGATCTCGTATGTCGCCCCGCACGCGCAAGTCGCAGTGGTCTTATAATATTTCGGATGTATCTTGTCTTTCATTTTCATTCCTCCAATGAACAGGGCGATATTTTATCATAGTCGCCGTATCCGTGCAACGGAGATTTATTCCATTACGTCCCATCGGTAGCCCACCGACGCGTAAGTGCAGTTCAGGGTGTAATTGTATCGGCTCAGGTCCGCCACGTGATAGCCGAACTCGAAAAAGAACGCGTTCTTGTCGCCTGCGGGCATCTCAAGGCCGTAGAAAAGGTGGTACCCCAGCGTCGTAAGGTTCTGTTTCAAGTCCGTCTCAAGGTCTGTCATGTAATACCCAAGTCCCAGGCCGAAGAACTGCTTTCCTCTGAAATAGGGGCTCGGCAGGTAGCTTATCTGGAAATTGGCGGTTATCGGCATTAAATACCATGAGGTTTTTGACGATGTAAGCTGTGTGCGCTCCATTTCAAGCGAAAAATCTATTCCCGGGGCTATCGGTATCTTGAAGCCCAGCCCAAGCCCGAAGGATGAAGCGTAATAATCAAGCGATGGGGAATCAAAGTTGTAGTAAAGGGCGGACTGGTATGAAGGCTTTATGTACCAGCCCATGTGCATTTCCTTGCTGTAATCAAGAACCCTTTTTGTCTTGAAGACGTCCACGTCCTCCTTGGACGTCATGCTTTTCTTGTGCCCTTCCATTCCTTTATCCGTGACGTAAACAGTGGTCAATTCGCCGGCTTCTATCTCCACGATCTCGGCATAAAGCGTGGTTTCTGTCTTGGCCTCTCCAGATGTCACTTTAAGGAAATGAGTGCCTGCCTGTAGCTCCTTTATCTGCGCCGATTCGGTGCCCTCGACCTTGCCGTCAACATATATCCTTGTTCCGGGTATCTTTGAGAACACGTTCAGGGAGCCGTATTTCATCGTCACGGCAAAAGCGGTCGATATTAGTATGAAGAACATTACTATCAATATAAGTGATTTTTTCATCGGCATAAGTATATCATATTATTTTCATTGTTTACAAACCAGGAAGGGTATGTTAATATTTGAAAGTTACGGAGGCAAAATGTCGATAAATAAAGAAAAGAAAACGGAACTGATAAAGAAATATGCAAGGAAGGAATCCGATACCGGATCTCCCGAAGTGCAGGTATCATTGTTGACCGAAAGGATAAACCAGCTTCTCAAGCACCTGAAGGACAACAGGAAGGACCACCATTCAAGACGCGGCCTTCTTATGTTGGTCGGCCACCGTAAGAGACTGATGAATTATCTCCACAGGAAGGACCTAAAGAGATATTTAGCGCTTGTCTCCAGCTTGGGGCTTAAAAAATAACATATGATCAAAAAAGTTGAGATGGATTTTGACGGGAAAGTGCTGTCCCTTGAGACCGGGCGCGTTGCCAGGGAAGCTGGCGGAGCTGTTATAGTAAGGCTTGGCGATACCATGGTCCTCGCGACGGCCACGGCAAACGACTTTCCAAAGGAAAGCATAGATTTTTTTCCGCTTACCGTGGATTATGAAGAAAAGCTTTACGCGGCGGGGAAGATCCCCGGAGGCTTCTTCAAGAGGGAAGGGCGCCCGACCGAAAAAGCCATATTGACATCTAGGCTTATCGACCGCCCCACAAGGCCCCTTTTCCCGGAAAATTTCCGCAATGAAGTACAGATCGTCGTTACACCTCTTTCAGTTGACCAGGATAACGCGCCTGACGTGCTTGGAATGCTCGGGGCATCGGCTGCCCTTACCATATCGGAGATCCCTTTTATGGGACCTGCAGGAGCCGTAAGGGTCGGCAAGGTCGGGGACAAGCTGATCATAAATCCGAACGCGGAGCAGATGGAACAGAGCGAACTTGATATTATTGTAGCGGGCACGAAAGACGCCGTAATGATGGTGGAAGCCGGGGCGGACCAGGTTTCGGAAGAGGTTGTGCTGTCTGCCATCGAACTTGCGCATTCAAGGATAAAAGAACTGGTAAAGCTCCAGGAGGAGCTTGCGAAGCTTGCAGGGAAGCCGAAAATGGAACCGAAGCTTTATGAGCCGAACAAGGAGATCGAAAAGTACGTTAAGGATTTCGCCTCAAAAAAAATAGCGGCGGCGCTCGAGATAACGGACAGGGAAAAACAAAACGACGAGCTTAAAAAGATCGAACGGGATGCCATCGAGAGCATTAAGGATGAAAAACTGGCTGCATTGATCAAGGAGAGGCCTTTCGATATAAAGGCGCTCATAAAGAGCCTGGAAAAGAAATTCGTGAGAGACATGATAATCAGCAGGCACGTTAGGCCTGATGGAAGGAAGCTCGACGAGATAAGGCCTATAACATGCGAGGTCGGGTTTCTGCCCAGGGCTCACGGCTCAGCTATATTTACAAGGGGAACGACCCAGGTCATGACGGTGGCGACGCTCGGCTCCGTCGGCGAAGAACAGCGCATTGAGGGGCTGGAACCGGAAGAAAGCAAGAAAAGGTACATGCATCATTATAATTTCCCGGCATTTTCTGTCGGCGAAGTAAGGTCGCTGCGCGGCCCGGGAAGGCGGGATATCGGCCACGGAGCGCTTGCGGAAAGAGCGATACTTCCGGTGCTTCCAACCGAAGAAAAATTCCCGTATACGGTAAGACTGGTGTCAGAGGTCCTTATGTCGAACGGCTCGACCTCTATGGCGGCAACTTGCGGAAGCACGCTTGCCTTGATGGATGCCGGCATCCCGATCTCTTCTCCAGTTTCAGGCATTGCGATGGGACTTGTGAAGGAAGGCGATAAAGTAGCTGTCCTCACAGATATACAGGGGCTTGAGGATTTCCTCGGTGACATGGATTTCAAGGTCGCCGGGACGTCAAAAGGAATAACCGCTCTCCAGATGGACATCAAGATAAAGGGCATTTCGATAGAAATAATGAAGAAGGCGCTTGAACAGGCAAAGCTTGGCAGGGCGTTCATCCTTTCAAAAATGACTGAATCCCTTGCTAAGCCGAGGCAGGAGCTCTCACAGTTCGCCCCGCGAGTCATTACCCTTACTGTTCCAATTGACAAGATCGGGATGGTCATCGGCCCTGGCGGAAAGAACATAAAGAGGATAATCGAGGATACCGGAGTTCAGGTTGATATTGAAGACGACGGCAGGGTCTTCATAACCGGGGCGGATGTCAAAGGCGCGGAGAGAGCGAAGAGCATCATCGAAGGAATGACGGCGGAGGCGGTGGTAGGGAAGACCTATTTGGGAAAAGTCATGAGATTGATGAATTTCGGCGCGTTCGTAGAGATAATGCCGGGCAAGGAAGGCCTTGTGCACATATCTCAGCTGGCCGACCAGCGAGTCGCGAAGGTTGAAGATGTTGTCAAGGTTGGCGATGAAATAAAAGTAAAAGTGATCGAAATTGATGACCAGGGCAGGATAAACCTCTCAAAGAAACTAGCGAACACGTAATTATTTCGAACTTATCTTCACGGAAAGATCGTCGGACTTATAACCTAAACTGTAATTGTACATATTTATCTCCGATTTTATCTCTTCCATTGTGCCCTCAATGTTCTTTTTGTCTTTTTCCAGTTTGTAAGCACCAAGATTTGATAAGAGGTCATTCAAAAAGTTATATCTCATGATATAAGAGTATCTTTCCGCCGAGCAGCTTGCAGCGGGGTTGGCAGGGCCCGAATCATACGACCGATCCCACTCTATGTGCGCCGCCTCGTGCACAAGGCTGCTTGCCATGGACCAGTCATAAGTTGGCGAATTTATCAATGCGGTCCGGCTTATAGGGTCTGAAACGCCTGCAATGTCACCGTATTTCCCGAGTTCTTTTGTCCCGGCAAAATTGGAAAAAATGACGGTGCTGACATTGTTTTTTATGTATTCAAGATAATTGATGCCGCTTGAAGACGGGACCTGCAGATATTTTATGAACTCCTTTGGAAGGCTGGAGGGAGATATTACCAGAGGATCTTTGCAAATATCGGTCGATCGTTTAACTTCTATCCCGTTGCCAAAAGGATTATTAACAGAGCGGATATCCTTAAGTGGTATCCCAACGCTTCTCCTGACGCAGTCCAGCAGGATGAATTGCGAAACCAAATGGAGCGTTTCGTTGGAGGCCCCGGGATCTCTCAATCTGATGAGCAAGAATTTGAGCCTTCTGATAAAGGTTGCTTTGTAAACATTGAAGCTTGCGTCATCCTTGATATAAGATGATATCAAAGCCTTAACGAGGCTTTTATTCGCATAGTCAAGGTCGCGCAGTTCTTTGCTTACGACATCATGGGCCTTCTTTTCAGCCGTTTTATCGATAAAAGCAACAGCCCTATTTTGCGGGTTGTTATTGACGTTAGCAGGCATCATGTTCGCCTCCTAATAAGATTATCGTTAAAATATGATTGAAATTTCATTGAAATACGGGGGTATTTCCGAATGCCCAAAAAGAGGATAAAGATGCAAGTTTTGGAGGAGTCGGGACGATATTATATATAGAGGTGATGATCATGGGATTAAGCGGTGTTAATAATAGGACAGTTTCTAAGCCTGTCAATTATGCAAAGATGAAGAAAGAAGCACAAGATAAGTTAGCAATAGCTCAGGAGCAAGTAAAAAGTGCTAAAAAAACGGGAGTAGTCGCGGAAATAGCGTTAGATGTATGTAAAGTTGCAGTGGGTGCAGGTATAGTTGCAGGTGCAGTGGGTGCAGGTATAGTTGCAGGTGCAATTATTGCTTCACCAATTTTGATATCAGCACTTTTGTTATCAGGTTGCGGTTCGTCACCTGTAAATGGAGAAACAAAAAAGCCCCCGAAGGATAATACCCCTACCAGCATTCCAGAGGTCAAAAAAGAGATTGAAACGCGGACCCAAACATTAAATGGCTATATAGATCAATTATAAGGCAGGATTATCTAAGGAGTTCTAACTATAACAGGCATGGCTATTTAGCAATGCCTGTTTTTTCTATTTAATGAAGTGGGGCTCAAAATCTCGTTCAGGGTAGCCCAATTCAACGTTGAATTTCTCAATAAATCCAGCCACATTTTCCATTAAGCTACGGAGCCAGGGCCTTCTCTTCTCTTCTACAAGTTCTTCAGGAGAATTTGATAATTTGCTCAAGAACTGGTATTTGGCAATATAAGCATTACGCTGGTTAGGAGCATCTGCCAAAAGCGAGATATTTCCGTTATGTTTGTAAAACCATTCTATATGCGCGATCTCGGTTATCATGGTCGCAGCTAACATCCAGGGTTCGAAATCCATACCTGCTTTCTCCCAGAAGGTATCAATCAACACAGTCCTGGTTAATTCTTCGTCTGTTCCTTTGTATTCTTCGTCGACCGCTTTTACAACTTCATTTAATTTAGGGGCGAATATGATGCAATTCGCATTTTCCTTGAAATACTGCCAGTAACTATATCCTTTCCGCATCTCTACTTTGCTTAATATGTTTTTGATCTCAATTGGGGTCTCTTCGGGGGTTATTTCCAGGGGGCCCTTTCTGATCTCATTCAAAAGCCTGGGATCCGGCTTCCTTAAGGGCTTAGTTTCTTGATATCCATAGGTAGATTTTATTTCGTTAACTGGGAGGCCGCTCCCTCGTACAATTTTCTGGAAATCAATGAGTTTGCTTATCAGGCCTATCCTTGAGCTTGATCCGATAGGGGTATGGACGAATGTGGCATATAACTCATTAATTCTTTTAATGACCGTTTTTTTGACCGCCTTATATCCGTCATTATCTTTATTTGGTTTGTTATAAGCCCTCAGATACTTCGCTATTAATTCCTGATCTAAGAGGCCTAAATCCGGATAGTTAGTTTTTACGTATTGCTCCCAATTTCCCCTCTTAAGCTCTCCAGACGGGCTGCGCCCCTTCGCAGCGGGAATGGTCCCAGATATTGAGCTAGCTGCCAAAACTCCCATTTTAACCGCCTTTATTCCTCGATCGAATCCCCTTTTTAATTATCGCTATTCCACTGTATTTATCGTCAGTTTTATCAAGAAATTTCATTAAAAAGATGATAAAATATCAATGAAGTGAAACATCAGGACATAGAGATCACCGACAAAATAATCTCCGAACACGGCCTTACAAAGGATGAGTTCGATAAGATAGTCAGGACCCTCGGCAGGCGGCCGAACATCGTGGAGCTTGGCATGTATTCCGTCCTCTGGAGCGAACACTGCTCCTATAAAAGTTCGAAGATATATCTCAAGAAATTTCCGACAAAGTCACCAAGGGTCCTTGCGGGTCCCGGGGAAAATTCCGGGATCGTTGACATTGGCGACGGGCTTGCCATCTCGATGAAAATAGAATCACATAACCATCCAAGCGCGGTCGAGCCGTATCAGGGCGCGGCAACGGGTGTCGGAGGGATCGTAAGGGATATATTCACAATGGGCGCAAGGCCGATAGCGGGGCTTAACTCTTTGAGGTTCGGGCCTCTTTCAAATCAAAGGAATAAATATCTATTTGGCGGCGTTGTGTCCGGGATTGCGGGATACGGGAATTGCCTCGGGCTTCCGACCGTTGCGGGCGAAGTTTATTTCGATGACTGTTATACAGGAAATTGCCTGGTGAATGCGATGTGCACGGGCATTGTTAGGATCGACGGAAAAGCAGCGCAGGGGCATGAAGCCACTGAAATTGGCCCAAGGATAATCACGGCAGCGGCTCACGGTCCGGGGAATTCTGTACTTTATGTTGGTTCATCAACAGGCCGCGACGGGATACACGGTGCAACATTCGCATCCGTCGAATTGTCCGCAGAATCCGAATCAAGAAGGTCCAACGTCCAGATAGGCGACCCGTTCACCGAAAAATCTCTTATCGAAGCATGCCTTGAAGTCCTTACCAACGATTGGGTCGTCGGGATGCAGGACATGGGGGCGGCCGGTTTAACCTGCTCGACTTCCGAGATGTCATCAAAGGCGGGAACAGGAATGGATGTTGATATCTCACTTGTCCCGCAGAGGGAAGAGGGGATGACGCCTTACGAGATAATGCTTTCGGAGTCGCAGGAAAGAATGCTTCTTGTTGTTAAACCGGGGACTGAGGAAAAGGTAAAGAAGATATTCAATAAATGGGGGCTTAGCTGCGTTAATATCGGAAAAGTAACAAATGACGGGCTTGTAAGGGTAAAAATGAACGGGAAAATGGTCGCGGAAGTCCCCGCAAGGTCTCTGGCTGATGAAGGTCCCATTTGTGATGAAAGCGAAAGACCTTACGAAAAGCCCAAATACCTGGAAAAAGTCCAGTCTTTTGATCCCGGAAAGTTGAAAATGCCGAAAGACCTGAACAAGACACTCCTTCAACTGCTTGGTTCTCCGGACATAGCTAACAAGAAATGGGTCTATGAGCAGTACGACCACATGGTGCAGACGAATACCATTGCTCTTCCCGGCGCCGCGGACGCAGCCGTCCTAAGGCTTAAGGATAAAGGGAAAGCCGTATCTTTGACGACCGACGGGAACGGCGAATATTGTTACCTGGATCCTTATACCGGCGGGATGATAGCCGTATGCGAAGCGGCCAGAAATGTTGTCTGCACGGGAGCGGAACCTATCGCGCTGACGAACTGCCTTAATTTCGGCAATCCGGAAAAACCGGAAGTGATGTGGCAGTTCAAGCAGGTCGTGGAAGGAATGGCCGAAGCATGCAAGGCGCTCAATATACCCGTCATCTCCGGCAACGTGAGTTTTTATAACGAGAATAACGGCGTGGCCGTTTTCCCGACCCCGGTCGTCGGCATGTTGGGATTGATAGAAGGAAAAGGCGAGAACGAGATAAAATATTCGACAATGGGATTCAAGGACAATGGCGACGTGATAATTTTGCTCGGCAAGAACAAGGATGAACTCGGCGGCAGCGAATATTTAAAGGTCATTCACGGCAAAGTTGCCGGGCGACCGCCGGAGCTTGACCTGGGTACGGAAAAAAGCGTTCAGCAAACCTGCCTTGAAGCAGTGAGGCTTGGCCTGGTGAGATCCGCACATGATACTGCGGAAGGCGGACTGGCGGTAGCGCTCTCCGAATCGTGCATCGCCGGCGGCATAGGCGCAATGATAGTGCTGATAGACGATATCGGCCCCGTATCGCTTCTTTTTTCCGAAACACAATCAAGGATAATTATTTCCATAGCGCCCGAAAGTCTGTTTTTATTTGAAAAGATCGCAGTGAGGCACAGGGCCTCTTTTGATGTGATAGGAAAGGTCGGAGGCGCCGATCTGGTCATAAAAAAAGGGAAGAAACAATTAATAGATGTTACTGTCGATGAGCTGAACGGAACATATTGCGGGGCAATTGAAAACATCATGGAAGTGAGATAAATGGATGCGACAGGCGCGATTATCGTTCTTATTTTTGTCATCACGATCATATCTTCCTCGACGGGCGGAAGGATAGCTGTCCCGGGGCTAAGCGGAGGCCCAAGCACCGTTCCGATCTATACGAATATCAATGTTGAAGCGATACCCGATCCGAATTACATAGCCATTGCCGGCGATAATGCCCAGATCAGCATCGAGAAATATATCCTGACTTATAACAAGAAAACATCTTACTGGGATGCCAGTATTATGTCCGCCGGCATGGTCAAATACGGGAGCATATATAACGTTAATCCAAAGCTGATCTGCGCTCTTATAGCGAGAGAATCGGCGTTCAATGTAAGGTCTGTTTCTTCATCGGGAGCAATGGGGCTCGGCCAGCTTCTGCCGGCCACCGCACAGGCATTGGAGGTCGAGGATGGATTTGACCCGGACCAGAACATAAGAGGCACCACCAGGTATATGCGGTTCCTGCTTGATAAATGGAAATCGCATCCGCAGCAGGTAGCGCTAGCGCTGGCCTCGTATCTTGAAGGCCATAATGCTATTTCACGCAACGGAGGCTATAGCACAAAGTCAAAAGGGTACGTTGAAGATATTATTAGGATATATTGGAAGATTTGATTGCTGTAGTTTACTTCGACTTTAATAGCTAATATCGACAGTTCCCACCCATATTGTTTCGTATATTTTTGGCATATAAATTGCTGCTGATCTCGTATGCCGGACCTTACAAAAGAGCAGTTATATATCATATTGGGGATCATTTTCATAGTCCTTTTGGGGTGCATAATAGGCGTTTACAACCAGAATTTGGCTTCAAAACCATCATCACCCGAATCATCACCTGGCCCAGTTTTAATTGAAAGTAAAGGAAAAATCGAACCTGAGCGCTGTTTTGTCCATGCCAGCGGTGCGGTGAACAGGGAAGGCTTGTATAAATTGAACAAAGGCGACCGGCTTGTTGACCTTTTAAGGTTATCCGGGGTTGATGCCAGAGCAGATCTAGACGGGATAAATCTGGCGGAGCTGCTTTCCGACGGGCAAAAAGTCATCATACCAAAAAAGGCGTTAAATATCGCTTCCGGCGATCAGGCGCCGGAAAAGAACATATCACAGAAAGGCGTAAAAATAGTCAATATTAATTCCGCGGACGAAAAAGGATTTGATAGTTTGCCCGGTATCGGTCCGGTCATGGCAAGGAAAATAGTCGATCATCGGAGCGAAAAGGGGAGGTTCTCGAACATAGAAGAGCTTAAGGAAGTCCCGGGAATATCCGAAAAGAAATTCGAAAAGCTTAAGAAATACATTTCCGTCAATTGAAATGCTTACCCCGATAACTGCCGCAACGATATTCTATGTGGCCGGGATCGTTCTCGGCAGGTTCTTTTTTATACCCGTCAATATATTATTGTTCGCATTGATCCTGTCAATATTGTCGGCATTAATTTTATTCAAAACGGGACAAAGACCCATCTATTTAATATTTTTCACTATATTCCTTACGGGCATCTTTGCATATCAATATTCGATCGCTATCCCGGCAAAAGATGTTTCGAAATATGCCGGCGACAGATATGTTAAGTTGATCGGTTCCATTGCTGATGAGCCGTCGTTGTCGGAAGATCTCTATAGGATTACTTTAATGGCAAATGAAATAGTCATCCGCGGAAAGAGGTCCAAGATCTCAGGACGCGTAAGCATCCTTATTAAAGGATCGGGAATATCGATCAGATATGGGAACAAGATCGCTGTTCACGGGAAATTATCAAATATCATTTCAACGCATAATCCGGGCATAGCATCATCCGGCGATCTGATGGCAAAGAGAAGGATCAATTGCCAGATGATCTCAAACGCATCAAACGTTGAAATTATCGCGAGGTCGATCGGCAACCCCGTCAAATATCTGTCGATAATCATTAAGAACAAATTAATTTCAGTAATCCAAAATACGATGAAGGAGCCGTATTCGTCATTGCTCGGCAGCATTGTTTTCGGTTCTCAGGCTTCGCCGCTGCCGGACGAACTGCAGGATAATTACAGGACCGCGGGTGTGATCCATCTTCTTGTTGTGTCGGGCACTCAGGTATCGATCATCCTGGCATCCGTTCTGGCTGTTTGCGGGAGCTTTGGTTTTTCACGCAACATCCGCATGATGACCGCAACTCTTGCCAACTTGATGTTCACGGTCATGGTCGGCGCGGGGCCGTCGATCGTAAGGGCGGCAGTAATGTGCGAAGCGGCTTTGATAGCCAAAGCTTTTGAAAGGGAAAACGATTTCTATAATTCACTTGCGATATCGGCTTTTGTATTGCTAGCCCTGAACCCGCTGAATCTTTTTGATATCGGATTCCAGCTTTCATTCATGGCAACGTGGGCGCTGTTCTATGTTGCTCCTGCAATAGAGGACAGGTTAAAAGAACGATCGCCAAAGCTATTGGCAAATACAATTGCCATATCTGTCGCCCCGACAATTACGACAACGCCGGTCATTTTATACAACTTTGGCCAGGTATCGTTTGTTTCGATAGTTTCCAATTTCCTGATAATTCCGTGGGTTGAAGTGACGGTAATATTGGGGTTTATTTCCACGCTGATAGGATCAATATTCGCGCCTTTCGCTTATGTGACGGGCAATACGCTCACTTTGATCTTGGCGCTGCTTAACGGCATCGTTTATTTTCTCTCCGGGCTTCCATTTGCTTGCAGGTATTTCGCCCCTCCGGGTTTGTTAGCGATATCGATTTATTATATAATCCTTATTAGCGGGGTTGAAATAATGAAAGGGCGACTTCAGATTAAATTTAATAAAGCTTCATTGTTGATCGTTCTTGTTCTTGCGGGGATCCTTTTTGCCTGGAGCCCCTCGATCGCCGCAAATGACCTTATCGTGACATTCATCGATGTCGGACAGGGTGATTCAATATTGATCGAATCGCCTTCGGGAAAGAAAGCTTTGATCGACGGCGGGGGCAGGCAGGAAAATGTATCATCAAGCTCGATAAAAAAGGAAGATCCTGTCGGCAAGTCGATCATAGTGCCGTTCTTAAGGAAAAAAGGAATAAATGAACTTGACCTGGTTATCCTGACCCATCCGCATGACGATCATGTGGCGGGGCTTCCATATGTCCTAGAAAAGATAAAAGTTGACATGGTCTTAGACATCGGGCAGCCCCATACATCGCGGGGGTGTTATCGCTTTTTAAAATTAATAGAACGAAAGAAGATCCCATATAAACTCGCGAGGGCAGGACAGGTGATAGACCTTGGTGCAGGGATCAAGGGATATATCCTGCATCCTTCCGAGCCGCTAATATCGGGGACAGTATCCGACCTGAATAATAATTCCGTTGTCATCAAACTAGAATACGGCAAAACTTCCTTTCTTTTTATGGGCGATGCCGCCTTTGAAGGAGAGGACAGGATATTGTCAAAAGGATACAGCCTGATAAGCGATGTCCTGAAAGTCGGACACCACGGGAGCATGACGTCGACTTCCGTCAAATTATTGGAATCCGTAATGCCTAAATATGCTGTGATATCCGTCGGGGCAAAGAACAAGTTCGGCCACCCCAGCCCGGAAACACTGAGGAGGCTCGAAAATTACGGGGCCAAGGTTTTAAGGACCGACCTGGGTGGAGCGGTTATTTTCAGGAGCGATGGGCGCAACCTCACCCCTAGCCCCTCTCCATAAAATGGAGAGGGGAAACTAAGCTACAGTTGTGTTTCCCTTCTCCTATTTACAGGAGAAGGGCTAGGGATGAGGTGGGGAGAGGTCTCTCCCTACATTTCTCCTTGAAATTATGATAAACTTCCGATTATCCAATGTCGTTCTTTTCTTTTCGAAAGCAGAAATCGATGAAAATATTTCGTTTCATGCTGTTGATGGTGTTTTTGTGCCCTTTCGCGGCATATTGCACCACAGGAACGATAGGGTCCAACTACAGTTATGATTACACGCAGCCGCCGGAGTTCCAGCCAAGCCTGAACAGCCAGTTTACGGCGTTATCGGGCGGAGTGGCGGATGTTTTCGCAAATCCAGCGGGGATAATGCGCGTGAACACTTTCGAGGTCGCGGTCGGATTGAGCGGATTGGTCCAAAATCCCATAAGCGATGACGAGAACATTGTCTACGTTGACGACACGGATATGGGCGGGATAGAAGGATCACCCAATTCAAGGGCATATGTAAGGCTGACAGATGACAGGTCCGTAGTGACGGCCGAAGCAAGGCCTGTCACGATAAGCGAGGATTATTCTAAAGGCGGGGGAGTGAATTTCTTCGGGATTACATACAGGATGTCCGACTGGCTTGCTTTTTCTATTGCAAGAAGGCGTGTTACTGCGATTACTTTTGATTACAAGATGCTGACCCCTTTGATGCTGGATGTAAAGGCGAATTTCAGGAACACGACCATTGAGGCGGGCGGGCCGGGGAACTACTTGAACATAAGGAATGACGGTACAATAGAGGCCGTGGTCGGCGGTATAACGATGGGGACATCGGAGGTCTCCGCCTGGAGCGGCTTTTTGGAGCAGAGCACCAGCGAAGTCAACATGATAAACGGGACTTTCGACAACACGATAGTGAACCATAACGGCCTTGTGCTTTCGGCCGCGGTCAAAACGGGTCAATTTTCCTGGGGGCTTAATGTAATGCCTATGACATACGATATGGAGCTGAACAACGAGATCTCCGTGACAAGCAACAATGATAATTCCAATTTGAAATTTTATCTGCCGAATTTGGATTTCAGCTCGACGGACGAGGCGGTGTACTGGGTGACATCCGAATGCGCCGCTCAAAGCGGCTATAGGTCCATGGAAGTCGAAACCCTGGCGGGACAGCAAATAGGCTCCGCAAAGGTCGCCGGCAAATATTCCGCATCCCTGACAAGGATGGACTTCGGGATGCAGTGGGAGCCTTTGGATTATTTGACGGTGGGCGCTGTTTACGAGAACTTTAACGGAGCTACGCTTGACCTGAAGGGAGTGGAAGTCATCCAGTATGTTCAGCACAGGGTGGACCAGTCCTCTAAAATGCCCACTCTGGAGGGTGAATCATACTGGAATCCGTTCTACGACACTCCGACGCACGAAGTCGATACGGAAACAACAATAAGGAATATTTTTACGATGCAGCCTATCGAGCTGCCCAGAAAGATAAGGTTAGGCGCCGCATTCAAGAAACCGATTCTTTTCGCGGTAGATTTGGAGCAGTGGCAGAATAAATATAAATTCACCAGCGATCCGGGACATCCGGAGACAGCGCGCTACATAACTTTGAGCGATCTTTCTTTTATTAGATTGGGGGCTGAAAGCCGACTCTTGTTCTTGCCGATGATAATACGGGGAAGCGTGACCGGGATGTTCAAGCCAACCTCGGAGGATCCAACCACTGAAAGCAGTATTGATGACATGTATTCCATGCTTCCCGTCGTACCGGTGGACGGGAACCTTTATTTCGGTTTCGCGGTAATGGACGGAGAATTCGGGTTCGGTTTCGGCGGAGGAGGCCTTCCTCTGATGCATGCGGTTATGCTTGACCTGTCGTCGATAATGAAAGTGTTTTATACTAATATTTATTACGCCAGGCAGAACTGGCAGGTAAGTTATCTCATGACGACGGACCCCGTGTTGACCGGATTTTCATCCGATATTCCAACCGGCGCCGGCGAGACCAGCGAGATAAAGCTGCTGTCCACGTCAACTTTAAGCATAGGATTTAAATTCTAATGACAAAGAAAATAATCATCGGATTGACAGGTCCCATAGCTTCGGGGAAGAGCATGGCCGCAAAAATGTTAGCCAGGCACGGCGCTTTCGTCATCGACGCGGACGTGATAGGCCATCAGGTTATCGCTCCGCAGTCAAAGGCATGGCATGAGATCGTGAAAGCGTTCGGATTAAAGGTCCTGAACAGGGGCGGCGCCGTTAACAGGAGGAAGCTCGCGCGGATCGTCTTTTCAAGGCCGAGTTCATTGAAAAAGCTGGACAAGATCACCCATCCCGAAATGCGCAGGATAATAAGCGCCAAAATAAAGCTGGCTAAAATATCGGATAAGAAACATATTGTAGTTAATGCCGCGCTCCTAGGGGAGATAAAGCTTTTGCCTCTGGTGGACAAGGTTGTCGTTGTCCTCGCCGGAAGGAACGTCCGCATAAAACGGATGCTCAGGTCGGGAATGTCCAGACAGGAAGCGCTTGCGAGAATAAGGTCGCAAAGATCCGATCAAAGCTACAGGAAGACGGCCGACTTTGTCATTGATAACAACAGAACGATAGACGGCCTGAAGAAGAAGGTCGTCAAGGTGATTTCAAAGCTTTGAATAAATTCAAGATAGTTTCAGGATATAAACCGACGGGCGATCAGCCAAAAGCGATCGACGGGCTTTCCAAAGGACTCCTGGCCGGAGAAAAAGAGCAGACGCTCCTTGGAGTGACCGGGTCGGGGAAAACGTTCACGATAGCGAACGTCATCGAACGTGTCCAGAGGCCAACGCTGGTGATATCCCACAATAAAACGCTTGCGGCCCAGTTATGCCAGGAGTTCAGGAGCTATTTTCCGGACAGTTCAGTCCAGTATTTTGTCTCATTTTACGATTATTACCAGCCGGAAGCATACATCCCGACAACTGATACATACATTGAAAAAGATTCCGCGATAAACGAAGAGATCGACAGGTTAAGGCATTCTGCCACGATGTCCCTTTTTGAGCGGCGGGACGTGATAGTAGTCGCATCCGTATCCTGCATCTACGGTCTCGGCACGCCTGCGGATTACCTTAAAGCAATGCTCCACCTTAAAGTCGGGCAGAATTACAAGAGGGAGGATATCCAGCGGCACCTTGTCGAAATGAAATACGAAAGGAACGATGTCGAGCTGACAAGAGGAAGGTTCAGGGTAAGGGGAAATGTCGTCGAAGTGTGCCCGGCTTACGAGAAGAACATCGTACGGCTCGAGATATTCGATGATGTCATAGAGAAGATCTATGAGCTTGATCCCGTGACGGGCGAGATATTAAAAAAAGATGACAGCATAGGGATATACCCAGGGACGCATTACGTAACTTTCCGAGACAGGATAGATGATGCTATCAGCTCGATACAGAAGGAACTCGAGCCTCGTTTGTCGGAATTGAAAGCCCGGAACAAGCTCCTGGAAGCGCAGAGGCTTGAACAGAGGACAAAGTATGACATCGAGATGATAAGGGAGATGGGATACTGCAACGGCATAGAGAATTATTCAAGGCATCTTGACGGAAGGGCTCCTGGGCAGCCGCCGGGAACGCTGCTTGATTATTTCCCGAAGGATTTCCTCATGATAATAGACGAATCGCATGTCACTGTCCCGCAGGTCAGGGGAATGTATGCAGGGGACAAGTCAAGGAAAGAGGTGCTGGTGGATTACGGTTTCAGGCTCCCGTCGGCCATGGACAACAGGCCTCTTAACTTTGAAGAATTCAACAAGCACATAAACCAGGTCATATATGTTTCGGCCACACCTTCGCCTTATGAAACAGGCAGATCATCAAGAATAGTCGAGCAGATCATAAGGCCGACAGGGCTTATAGATCCGGAGGTCGTTGTTAAGCCCACAAAAGGGCAGATGGATGACCTGCTTAACGAGATAACGGCCGTCATCAAGAGAAAGGAAAGAGTCCTTGTCACGACATTGACAAAAAAGATGGCGGAGGACCTGGCCGAGTTCATAAGTGAAAAAGGGATAAAGGTCAGGTACCTGCACTCGGACATTAAAACCCTCGACAGGATAGACATATTAAGAGGGCTAAGGTTAGGGGAATTCGATGTTCTTGTCGGGATAAACCTTCTCCGCGAAGGACTCGATTTGCCAGAAGTTTCCCTTGTTGCTATACTTGATGCGGATAAAGAAGGGTTCCTCAGGGCGGAAACATCCCTTATACAGACTATAGGCAGAGCGGCGAGGAACAGCTCGGGCAGGGTCATCCTTTACGGCGACGAGATAACAAGATCGATGAAGAGCGCCATTATGGAGACCGAAAGGCGAAGAAAGATCCAGCTTGATCACAACAAGAAGCACAATATCAAGCCGAGGACGATAGTTAAGGACGTTAAGGATATTAACGAGAATATCCGGCAGGCGAAGAAGGAAGAGATAAGCAAGCTTAAGCAATTTGTGCCAAAGGAAGAGCTGCCGGAACTGATAAGGACAATGGAAGAGGACATGTTGGCTGCAGCCACAGCGCTCGATTTTGAGAGAGCCGCGGATATTAGGGACAAGATAAAGGAATTGAAGGAGGCGTTTAAATGACCGATTTCGGGATGGTTTTGACCGCGATGGTAACGCCGTTCAAGCCGGACGGCTCAATGGACTATCAAAGGGCCGTAGAGATAGCCAATTACCTGGCCGATAACGGCTCGGACGGCCTTGTAGTGCACGGAACGACAGGCGAGTCGCCCACGCTCACGCATGAAGAGGAATACGAGCTTTACAGGGTCGTGAAAAAAGCGGTTGGCGGCAGGGTTAAGGTAATTGCCGGGGCAGGGTCTAATTCGACTGCGGAGACGCTGGAAGCAACATCTCACGCGGAAAAGATCGGCGTTGACGGCATAATGATCGTAGTGCCTTACTATAATAAGCCATCACAGGAAGGGATGTACCAGCATTACAAAGCGGTCGCGGGATCAACAAAACTGCCGATAATCATTTACAACATCCAGGGCAGAACAGGCGTCAATATGACCTCTGAGACGGTGGCGCGCCTTGCGAAGATCAAAAATATCGTGGGAATAAAAGAAGCGAGCGGGATATTGGAACAGACAACGGAAATAAGGCAGAAAACCCCGAAAGATTTTGTGATATACAGCGGGGACGATGATAAAACGCTCGAGATAATGAAAAGGGGAGGATGCGGGGTAATAAGCGTCGCTTCGCATATCGCGGGGAAAGAGATCAAAAAAATGTGCGAGGCATTCCACGCGGGGAAACTTGATGAAGCGGAAAGAATTAACGTGCGGCTTTCGCCGCTCTTTAAGGTGCTTTTCATAACGTCGAATCCAACACCCGTTAAAGCCGCAATGGCAATGATCGGCCAGCCTGCCGGAGGGCTGCGCCTCCCGTTGATAGAGGCGAATGCATCTGAAAAAGAGCAGATAAAGAAAGTACTAAAAGAACTCAAGCTTATATGAGGAAGCTGCTTCTCCATACATGCTGCGCGCCTTGTTTGTCGGGAACCAATGAAGCTCTTTCAAACGACGGATTTGATATTACGGGATACTTTTATAATCCAAACATCCATCCAAATGATGAGCTTATCAGAAGGGTAGATGCATTAAGGGAATACTCGAGTAAAAAAGGATTCAACGCCGTAATTATCGATGATTACGATATCGAATTATTTGAAAAAGAAGTCGTTAATAGTCCCGGGGATAGATGCGCGAATTGTTATAAACTCAGGCTTGAATCAACGGCAAAACATGCCGCAGTAAACGGATTCGATTGTTTTTCAACGACCCTGCTTTTAAGCCCTTATCAAAAGCATGATATGATCAGGATGGCTGGGGAGGATGTCTCAAAAAAACAAGGCATCAAGTTTTATTACAGGGACATGAGGCCTTTCTACAATAATTCGGTCAGGAGATCAAAAGAAATGGGGCTTTACAGGCAGAAATATTGCGGGTGTTATTTAAGCAGGGAGGCAAGGGATGAGCAGGTTAGTTTCGTTTCTAAGTAAAGAACCTTTAACGCTTATTGTTAAATTGGCGGAAAATACAGTGGAAATGGCAAAAGCGGCCGAGGCCTCGGGCGCCGATGCTATATGCCTGAGCTATTCAGAAGACAAGGATGTTTTAAGGGATATCATCGATGCGGTCAAAATACCCGTGGGCATGTCGCTTGATGAAAACATCCTTACAGAGGCTGAGATGAAAGATTTCAAGAAATTGGGCTTCGATTTCATAGATATCCCATTAAACGACGCGCCCGACCATCTGCTTAAAATGGGCGGCTTTGGCAGGATACTGTCTCTCGACCCCGATTACAGCGAACTCGACCTGACAAGATTATCCGACAGGCCGATCGATGGTTTGAATGCCGCGGTGATAATGCCCGAGGATTGGGGCAAGGACCTGAACGTAGGAGATTTGCAACAATACATTACGATAGCGATGTCAACGACGCTCCCAGTTATTGTCCCGGCTCAGAAATCCATAAGAGCCAGTGAAGTCCCCATCATTTGGGACACGGGGGCAAAAGGCATAATGATAGGTGGGAACATCGTCGGCAATTCGATCGAGTCACTTAAGGCAGTTGTGAAGGAATATCGGTCAGCGATGGAAACGATCAAACAATGAAGAAAATATCATTTTTACTTTTAATTTTACTTATAGCTTTTTCGATCAGCTGCCATTGCGCCAGGTTCTCTTTCGTGGTCATGGGGGACAACAGGGACGGAGATGCCGTTTTCAAGGATCTTATTAAAAAGGTCAATAAAGACAAGGACATCAAGTTCATCGTTAATACTGGAGATTTTACTTCGACTGGAGCGGAGGCGGAATATGAAAGATACTGGAAGATGTCCAGGGCCTCCAAGGTGAAAATATATGAAGCCATAGGCAACCATGACATTGGCTTTTTCAACACGGGGCAGAAACTGTTCAAGGAAAAATACGACGAAACATATTATTCTTTCGATAGCGGCGGCGCACGCTTCATAATCCTTGATAATGCCAGATCAGGTGGGATGGGCAGGAAGCAGTTCAGCTGGCTTAAGGACGCACTGGACACGAAAAAGTTGAAATTCGTGTTCATGCATAAGCCGATCTTCGATCCTACCGGGAATTACCCGAACTATATAATGACCCCGAGGGAGGAGAACGAATCTCTCAATAAGTTATTGATAAGGGCAGGCGTCGCTTACGTGTTCGCCGGGCATATTCACGGATACGGCAGGGAGAAGAAGGCCGGGATCGTTTATATCGTGACCGCGGGAGGCGGAGCGCCTCTGTATTTGCCTGCCTTTGGCGGCGGATTTTACCATTACGTGAAGGTCACCGTTGACGGCTCAAAAATATATGATAAGGTGGTCAAGATATATGAATAAAATTACAAATCACAGCATACAAATCACAAACAATAGACAATATACAAATCACAACCAGTGGATGTTTTGGCCGTTGTGTATTGTATATTGTTTGTTTATTGGAATTTGTTTATTGGAATTTCCGACATTTGCTGCGGATAAGCCCCTGGTTTCCGTCGTGAAGGGCAACAACATCGACGCTTCAGTAAGGAAAGCGATCGAGCTTATCGGCGGGATGTCCGGCAGAGTGAAGAAATGGGACAGGGTCATTATAAAGGTCTCGCTTGATGAAGCAAATCCTTCCGGGTCGGGACAGGTCACGAACGTTGAAGTTGTCAGGGCGATAGTGCGGATGGCGAAAGACGCGGGCGCAAGGCGCATAATCGTCGCGGACGGCTCCTTAAAGACGAACACATGGAAAGCTTTTGAAGCGGCGGGGTATAACAAGATGGCAAGGGAAGAGGGAGTTATCTTGAAAGACCTGGATGCCGATTACATATGGAGGGCATGGCTCCCCGAGGGCGAAAACAAATATAAAAAATACAGCGTTGCCACTACGGTGCTTAACTGCGAGGTATTCATAAATGTCCCCGTCATAAAAATTGAGGATGAAACATCGCCGTCCCTTTCCACAAAGAACCTTCTCGGCATAATGTGCGATAAATGGGCCAAGAAGCGTCTTCCGAAAGGGGGAAAGCTGGACGAGCTTATTGTTGATATGAACCTCATCAGGCAGAGCGATCTTGTGGTCATAGACGGCACCGACCACGGCAACATGATAATCGCGGGGGATAATCCCGTATCTGTGGACAGCGTCGTGCTAAGGATGCTGAAGATTGACCCGGGCAAAATAGGCTACATAAAACTTGCGGAGAACAAGGGGCTAGGAAAAAGCAGCCCTTCGGAAATAGAAGTCAAAAGCGAAAATTTGTGATAAAATAATCCCACTATGCCCCGAGGATTCGTACATCTGCATGTGCATTCAGAATACAGCCTTCTTGATGGTGCAAGCCGCGTAGAGGACCTTGCCAAAAGAGCCCACGAGCTCGGGATGAAGGGGATGGCCATAACCGACCATGGAAGCATGTATGCCGTGGTCAAATTCTACACGAAGATGAAAAAGTCCGGCATCAAACCGGTTATCGGAAGCGAGCTTTATGTCGCGCCAAACGGGCGTTTCAGCAAAGCAACAGCCCAAGACAGGTCCCCGTACCATCTGACGGTCCACGCAAAGAACAAAGACGGATACAAGAACCTTGTTAAACTCGTTTCCCTGGGGCATACGGAAGGTTTTTATTCTAAACCCAGGATCGACAAGGAACTTTTGGAAAAACACAGAGAAGGGCTTATCGTGCTGTCCGGATGCATAAAGGGCGAGCTTGCCTCTCTTATCCTCAAAGGCGAAGAAAAAAAAGCTAGAGAACTTGCCGGGTTCTTCAAGGAGCTGTTCAAGGATGATTATTATTTCGAAATGATGTACCACGGACTGCCGGAGCAGAAGACGATCAATGATCACTTGGAAAAACTCGGCAAAGAAATGGGGATCCCGTGTGTCGCGACGAATGATTCCCATTATACAAGGCAGGAGGACGCGAGGACGCAGGACATAATGCTGTGCATACAGACAGGATCTTTCCTGGAAGACAGCGATAGAATGAAATTCACGGGGGAGGAATTTTACGTAAAATCATATTCGGACATGAAAAAGCATTTCTCACACAACGAGGATGTCCTTGAACGCACAATGGAAGTTCTTGATAAATGCGATCTTGAGCTTGATGTCGGCCATAACCAGATACCCGATTTCCCGGTGCCAAAAGGAGAGACCGCCGATTCATATCTTGAAAAACTCTGTTTTAACGGCATCAACCTGAAATACGGCGTTAAAACTAATGATGAGAAGGGGAAAGAGGTCGTTGTTGTGTCCCCGGAGGTCAAGGAAAGGGTCAGATACGAGCTTGATGTGATAAAACAGACGGGATTCGCTTCTTATTTCCTTATTGTGCAGGATTTTATTAATTTTGCCAGGTCGGCCGGTATACAGGTCGGGCCGGGAAGGGGCTCATCCGCCGGAAGCATAATTTCACATTCTCTCGGCATAACGAGCCTGGACCCTCTCAAGTACGGGCTCATGTTCGAAAGGTTCCTTAACCCCGAGAGGATCTCGATGCCTGATATCGACATCGACTTCTGTTACGAAAGGCGCCAGGAGGTCATCGATTATGTCGTAAAAAAATACGGGTCCGATCGGGTCGCACAGATAATTACTTTCGGAACGATGGCGGCGAGGGCTGCGATAAGGGATGTGGGCAGGGTGGAACAGGTCCCTCTGTCAGAAGTGGACAAGATAGCTAAAATGGTCCCGATCGAGAAAGATATGACGATTGAAAAAGCGGTTGAAACAAACAAGGAGTTAAAGGCGCTCTGTGAAAAAGAAGCAAAGATAAGGGCGCTTATCGATGACGCGAAAAGGATAGAAGGCCTTGTAAGGCACGCGTCCACGCACGCCGCGGGAGTGGTCATATCAAAGGAAAAACTTTCTGACACGGTGCCTGTCCAGACGATCAATGAAACTCAGGCAATGACGCAGTTCGACATGAATGACCTTAAGGAGATCGGCGTCCTCAAAATGGACTTTTTGGGGCTCAGGAACCTCTCGATGATCGCATATGCAGTCAATATCATAAAGCACACAAAGCAGGTCGAATTGAACATAAATGATCTCCCGCTTGATGATACCGAAACATATCAGCTGCTCTGCAGCGGGAACACGATCGGCATATTCCAGCTTGAAAGCCGCGGGATGAGATCCCTGGTAAAGGACTTGAAACCCACCAAGTTCGAGGAAATAATGGATCTTCTCGCGCTGTACAGGCCGGGGCCGATCGAGAGCGGGATGGTGGAGGATTTCGTGAAAAGGAAGCATAAGCAGGTGGAGGTAAAATACGAGCTTCCCGAGCTCGAGCCGATACTAAGGGAAACGCACGGCGCGATCATCTACCAGGAGCAGGTCATGGAAATAGCAAGCAAGATAGCGGGCTACACGCTCGCGCAGGCGGATGTCCTGCGCGCCGCAATGGGAAAGAAAAAAGAGAAGGAGATGCACGCGGAGAAGGAGCGTTTCGTAGAAGGAGCGAAGGCCAGGGGTTTCTCCGAGAACAAGGCGACGCATCTTTTCACCCTTTGTTCCAAGTTCGCGGGATACGGCTTCAATAAGAGCCATTCAGCGTCATACTCGGTCATCTCATACCAGACAGCGTACCTTAAGACGCATTATCCGGTTGAATTCATGGCGGCCCTGTTAACATCCGTTACCGGTGATTCCGATAAAGTCAGCGCTTATATAGCGGAGTGCCAGAAAATGATGATCAAAGTGATGCCGCCGGATATCAATGAAAGCTTGAAGGACTTCACCGTTGTGGGTGACGGAATAAGGTTCGGTCTTGTTGTCATAAAGAACGTCGGCATCGGCGCTGTGGAGAATATAATTGCCGTAAGGAAAAAGGACGCCCTGCCTGCCGGCAGGCAGGGGAAATTCACATCGCTTCTTAATTTCTGCGAAAGGGTGGACCTTAGGGCAGTGAACAAGAGGGTCATAGAGAGTCTTATCAAGAGCGGAGCTTTCGACAGCATCGGCAGGAGGGCTGCGCTCCTGAAGAAGGTCGAATCTGTCCTCGACAAGGCATCTGCGGTCCAGAAAGAAACGTCGAACGGACAGGGAGCGCTTTTCCAGATGGAGAAAAAGTCATACCTTCCTGATGAGCCCGAAACCGATGATGCGGCGGAATTCAGCCCAGATGAGCTTCTAAAGATGGAAAAAGAAATGCTCGGGCTCTACATATCAGGCCATCCGCTTGCGTCGATAAAAGAATTCATGGAAGAGCAAACCAACACAAGGGCTTCGGAAATGTCGGAGAGAAAAGAAGGAGAGCTGGTCATTGTAGGCGGCATTCTGTCGGGCTGCAGGAAGCTGACAACAAGAAGAAAAGAACTTATGATGGTCGCGAACCTAGAGGACCTCACAGGGGGAATACCCGTTGTAATATTCCCGAGGTCTTATGAGAAATATGCGTCCCTGCTCTTTGAGGATGCGGTTGTGATAATAAAAGGCAAAGTGAACATTGATTCAATGAATGACGAGAAAAAGGTCCTATGCGATATAGTAAAGCCTCTGTCAAAAGAAAAGGGCAAAAGCAGAGTATTTCATATTAAAGTTGAAAGGGAAAAATTCGGTTCGATACCGGAGCTTAAGAACATCTTCAGCTCATACAAAGGCAAGGAGCCGGTTTATCTCCATATGGATGGGAAGATAATAAAGGTGGGGGAGGAGCATTATGTTTCAATAGACCCGTCCATTGTTTCACAGGTCGAAGACCTGCTGGGCAAGGATTCAGCGTGGGTAGACAATCAACAATGAAAAGGAGTGGTAAAAATGTCAATATTGGATGAATTGAAGTTCGACGGAAAAGGATTGATACCGGCTATCGTTCAGGATGAAAAAACGAAGGATGTCCTGATGGTCGCGTATATGAACAAGGAGTCCCTGGAAAAAACAATAAAGGAAGGGAAAGCCACGTACTGGAGCAGGTCAAGGAAAAAGCTTTGGACAAAAGGCGAAACATCAGGTAACTTCCAAAAAGTTAAGGCGATATATTACGATTGCGACATGGACGCGCTTCTTTTGATAGTCGACCAAACAGGCGTCGCCTGCCACACAGGGAACAGGAGCTGTTTCTACAGGGAACTGGGGAAATAAGGAAGGGTACTTTGAAGATCCAAAATCCAAATATTTGTCATTTGTTATTTGTCATTTCTTTGATATTTGTCATTTGGATCTTGTCATTCGGTCTTTGCGAAGCAAAGTCCGTTTGGAACGGCAATAAGTCCAGGAATGTCGTGGCCATTACATTTGACGACGGCCCGAAGCCGGAATACTGCCAGCCTATCCTTGAAATTCTTGATAAATACGGTGCAAAGGCGACATTCTTCGTGGTGGGTAAGGAAGCGGAAGATAATCCGGACCTTATCATGCGGATGTATGACAGCGGGCATGAGATAGGGAACCACACCTATTCCCATGTGTCCGTTAAGGATCTCTCAAAGGGGGCTGCCCTCCGGGATATCCAGAGATGCAGCCAGGTGATATATGACATTACTGGAGAGCAGCCGAAGTATTTCCGTCCGCCGGGAGGAAGCACGAATAATACTATAGCCAACGGATTGAAAAAAATGGGACTCAAGGCGGTATACTGGTCGCTGAACGCGGCAGATTACATCGAAATGACGCCCGGGTATGAAGTGCCTGACGACTACAAGGCAATGGCAAAGGAGCTTTCAAAGCGGGTCGTGGACAAAGTCTCACCCGGCACTATAATACTATTGCATAACGGCAGCGAGCAGACGGTAATAGCCCTGCCTTTCATTCTAAGCGAGTTAAAGACGAGAGGATATGGATTCGTAACATTGAGCAATATGGTGGAGGAGAAGATCTGATGCTGGCAAGAAGAATAATACCCTGCCTTGATGTTTCCGAAGGAAGGGTCGTAAAAGGAGTAAAATTCGTGCAGCTGCGGGATGCAGGAGATCCCGTGGAGCTCGCGGCTTTCTATGACAGGGAAGGCGCGGACGAGCTGACTTTCCTCGATATCACGGCTTCAGCGCAGAAGCGCTACATTATCATCGATATTGTAAGGAAAGTAGCGGAGAAGGTCTTTATCCCGTTCACGGTAGGAGGCGGGATATCGGATACGGAAATGATAAAAGATATACTTAAATCCGGCGCGGACAAGGTATCCATAAATACCGCGGCAGTAAAGGACCCGGAACTTATCAAGAAAGCCTCGGACAAATTCGGAAGCCAGTGCATAGTTGTCGCCATAGACGCAAAGAAGAATTTAGATAAACCTTCGTGGGAAGTGTATGTCAACGGCGGAAGGACTGCAACCGGGGTGGATGCGGTCGAATGGGCAAAAAAAGCCGAAAGCTTCGGTGCCGGAGAGATCCTTCTTACGAGCATGGACAAGGACGGGACAAAGGAAGGTTATGACATAGAGCTCACAAAGGCGATATCAAGCGGCGTAAAGATCCCCGTTATCGCTTCAGGCGGCGCGGGAACAATGGAGCATGTATATGAAGCGCTTACACGCGGGGCTGCGGATGCCGCGCTTCTTGCTTCCTGCCTGCACTACGGTGATTTCAGGATAAAAGAGCTGAAGGATTTCCTCACGAGAAAAGGCATCCCAGTAAGGCTTTAATATGAACATCAAACATTATCTCTCCCGGAGAAGGTCCATTGTTGATAAAGCAATATCCGGATATATCCCGAGGGGCGAGAAATATACAATACAACTGCAAAAAGCGGTCAAATACTCGCTCATGTCCGGCGGAAAGAGGATAAGGCCAATCCTGACGCTCGCTGCGTGCGAAGCGGTATCCGGTGGGTTCAAAAAGGCCATCCCATTGGCCGTCGCCATCGAAATGATCCACACATACACTCTCATACATGATGACCTTCCGGCAATGGATGATGATGACCTGCGACGCGGGAAACCGACATGCCACAAAGCGTTCGGGGAAGATGTAGCGATACTTGCGGGAGACATGCTGAACACCCTGGCTTTTGAGATCATTGCGGAGAACTGCGGAACTAAAGCAGCCCTGATAATATCCGAGCTTTCGAAAGCTCTTGGCATAAAAGGGGTTGTCGGGGGACAGCTTGCGGACCTCAAGTCGGCAGGCAGGAAGATTGGGATTAAAGAGCTAGAATTTATTAGCTGTCATAAGACAGCCGATCTTTTTGTCGCGTGCTTGAGGTGCGGGGCGATAGCCGGCGGGGCCTCAAAAAGCCAGACATTGAAGCTGACCAATTTCGCCGGGCATATGGGGCTTGCGTTTCAGATTACAGATGATATATTGGATTACAAGCCTGGAACGAAAAATAACTATCCGGCACTGCTTGGGATGAGCAGGTCAAGATCCGCCGCTAAGATGGAAGTCGATAAAGCGGTCAATGCTTTGCCCAAAAGATCAAATTTCGGACGCTTAAGGGAAACAGCCATTTTTCTGGCTTATAGAAAGGAATAAAAAATGCGTGAAATGGCGATAAGCTTGCTTTCAAATGAGGTTTTATTAACGGCGGTCATATCGATGTTCATCACACAGGTGATAAAGATCATTTATTACTATAGCCTGGAAAAGAAATTCAACTGGTACCATGTTTTTGAGGCGGGAGGGATGCCTTCGTCCCATTCCGCGCTGGTCTGCTCTCTTACTTTGATGGTCGGCTTAAGAGAAGGATTCAATTCCGTATTGTTCGCAGCGGTCGCGGTTTTCGCGGCAATAGTAATGTACGATGCGATGAAGGTAAGGGCCGAAGAAGTCGGGCACACGCTGGTGGAAGTTTCGACAGGCGGGGTCCTAGGCGTGATCATATCATTGATGTTGTATTTTAATTATTTCAGGGGTTAAGGTGCCGGAATTACTTTCCAAATTAAACCTTCCTTATGACTTGAAGCATTTGTCCTATTCGGAGCTTGAAGCCCTGGCGAACGAGGTCAGGAGCTTGATAATCGAAACAACATCACGCACAGGGGGCCACCTTTCATCATCACTCGGAGCTGTTGAGCTAACGGTAGCTTTGCACGCGGTCTATGATTCACCGAAGGACAAGATACTCTGGGACGTGGGGCACCAGGCATACGCGCATAAGATACTGACCAGCAGGAGCTCAAGATTCAAGACACTCCGCCAGTATGGGGGAATTTCCGGCTTCCCGAATAAGGACGAATCACCGCATGACCCGTTCACGGTCGGGCACGCGAGCAACTCGATATCGCTGGCGTTAGGTCTTGCAAAGGCAAGAGAGCTGTCCAAAGAAACCTTTAATATAGTCAGCGTTATAGGTGACGGGTCGCTTTCAGGCGGCCTTGCGCTCGAAGGCATAAACAACCTGATAGGATTGAAAGGCAACCTTGTGATCGTTTTGAACGACAACCAGCTCTCGATATCAAAGAGTGTGGGCGCCATCGCGGACTATTTCACGAAACTGAGAACAAGCCCGACATACGTAAAATTCAGGGACAGGGTGGAAAAGATGATCGAGCGTATTCCGAAGATTGGTGTTGCTCTCGTTAAACGGGCGGAGAACATGAAGAACCGTTTGAAGCACTTTGTCGTTGACTTCAATGTCGGCGTCATTATCGAGGAACTGGGGATAAGATATCTTGGGCCGATAGACGGCCACAATATCCCGCTTGTAATGGGGACACTGCAATACGCGAAAGAGGTCAAAGGGCCTGTTGTCGTCCATGTCATAACAAAAAAAGGCAAGGGTTATCAGCACTCGGAATCCGATCCGACAAAATTCCACGGCATCGCTCCTTTCAAGATCGAAACAGGAGAAGTTGTTTCAGGGAGCGACATCCCATTCTACACATCGATTTTCGGTAAAACATTGGTTAAATTGGCTGACAGGAACGAAAAGATCGTTGCGATCACGGCTGCCATGCTTGACGGCACAGGGCTTGAGGAATTCTCAGGGAAATATCCGAACAGATTATTTGATGTCGGGATAGCTGAGGAACACGCAGTGACATTTTCCGCCGGGCTTGCGAGAGCGGGCTTTAAACCTGTTGTTGCCATCTATTCGACATTTCTCCAGCGCGCTTATGATGAGATAGTTCATGACGTATGCCTCCAGAATCTCCCCGTTGTTTTTGCAATAGACAGGGCTGGCATAGTGGGAGAGGATGGGGCGACCCATAATGGGATATTTGATATCGCGTATCTAAGACACATTCCTAACATGACACTCATGGCGCCAAAGGATGAGAATGAGCTGCAGCAAATGTTGGCTACTGCTATTGATCATGATGGCCCAATTGCTATCAGATATCCTAGGGGGCAGGGTGTAGGTTTAGATTTGGATGCGAGTTTTGTAAAAATT